>ERZ1645004.298-NODE-298-length-11889-cov-2.343924_pt1 | contig 11889 bp, 10 predicted proteins | sample MGYA00579304_ERZ1645004 | MGnify/ENA primary metagenome ERZ1645004 (study PRJEB40715, sample SAMN01906944) | human oral metagenome | study: EMG produced TPA metagenomics assembly of PRJNA78025 data set (Human Oral Subgingival Plaque Microbiome).
CATAACGGCTGTGGTTTTGGTTGTGGCAGCTTATGTCATTGCTAAGTTGATCGGTCCGCGATCATATAATCCGGTGAAAGGAGAACCCTTTGAATGTGGTATTCCTACTCGTGGTTCCTCTTGGATTCCTGTGAACATAGGATACTATCTTTTTGCTATCCTTTTTCTGATGTTTGACATCGAGACAGTCTTTCTTTATCCGTGGGCTGTTGTCGTTAAGCAGTTCGGTCCGATGGCACTTGTCAGCATCGGGTTCTTCCTGTTGGTACTGGTATTTGGCTTAGCTTATGCTTGGCGGAAAGGAGCATTGGAATGGAAGTAAAGAAACCGAATATCAAGAGTATTCCTTATGGCGAGTTTACGGATAACGAATCTCTTGAAAAGATCGCAAAAGAATTAAATGAAGGCGGCGTTAATGTTATTGTGGGGTCACTTGATCAAGCAATTAACTGGGGACGCAGCAATTCTCTTTGGTCATTGACTTTCGCTACAAGTTGTTGTGGAATTGAATTTATGGCTGTGGGATGTGCTCGTTATGACTTTGCTCGTTTTGGTTTTGAGGTAACGAGGAATTCTCCACGTCAGGCCGATTTGATAATGTGTGCCGGAACGATAACGAATAAGATGGCTCCTGTAATGCGCCGTCTTTACGATGAAATGGCCGATCCGAAATATGTCATTGCTGTGGGTGGATGTGCCATTAGCGGTGGACCGTTCAAATCCAGTTATCATGTTGTCCGCGGTATCGAAGAAATTGTGCCTGTGGATGTGTTTATCCCGGGGTGTCCTCCGCGTCCAGAGGCCATTCTCTATGGTATGATGCAATTGCAACGTAAGGTGAAAGTGGAGAAGTTCTTTGGCGGAGCTAATCGCAAAGAGCACAAGCCAATCGTTGTAACGAATGTTCCCGAAGATTTTAATATAAAGGAAGCGTAAGACGTTATGAAGCTGAATAATTTAGAATTTAATCTGAATGACTTCTCATCAGAGATGTTTAAGTTGAAGAACGAAAAACATTTCGACTTCCTTGTAACGATCATTGGAGAAGATTTCGGTGATGAGGGGTTGGGTTGTATCTATATTCTTGAGAATACGAAAAGCCACGAACGGGCTTCTGTTAAAGCGTTAACCGCAAGCCGAGAAGATGCTTTTCTGCCGACGATTAGCCATCTTTGGAAAGCCGCAGAGATGCTTGAGCGTGAAGTCTTTGATTTTCTTGGTATTAAGTTCCTCGGTCACCCTGATATGCGACGTCTGTTTTTGCGCAGTGATTTTGTGGGTTATCCGCTCCGGAAAGATTTTGATATGGATCCCGAAAAGAATAAGACTCCGATGTCTGATGACCCAGAACCTGACTACACTTTAGAGTATAGTTTGGATGCGGAAGGAAAACTTGTGACCACGAAAAAACTTCTGTTTACAGATGATGATTATGTAATCAATATCGGTCCGCAGCATCCTGCTACGCACGGTGTACTCCGTTTACAGACAATTTTAGATGGGGAAACAATTCGAAAGGTTTATCCTCATTGCGGATATATTCATCGCGGCATCGAAAAAATATCCGAGAGCTATACCTATCCGCAGACCCTTGCTTTTACGGATCGTATGGATTACCTCAGTGCGATGATGAACCGCCATGCCTTGGTAGGTGTTATTGAGGAGGCTATGGGAGTGGAGTTAAGCGATCGTATTAAGTATATCCGTACAATAATGGATGAACTTCAGCGTCTTGATTCGCATCTTTTGTTTTATAGCTGTTGTGCACAGGATCTCGGTGCATTAACTGCATTTATTTATGGAATGCGCGACCGTGAGCAAGTTTTGAATGTGATGGAGGAGACTACCGGTGGTCGTTTGATTCAGAATTATTATAGAATCGGTGGCTGTCAGGATGATATAGACTCTAATTTTGTGCAAAACGTGAAAAAACTTTGTGCTTATATGAAGCCGAAGTTTAAAGAGTACCACGATGTTTTTACCGGAAATGTGATTCTGCATAATCGTTTTAAGGATGTAGGTGTACTTTCTAAGGAAGATGCTATCAGTTATGGCTGTACCGGAGGAACAGGTCGTGCAGCGGGATGGGCTAATGATGTTCGTAAGAATCATCCCTATGCAATGTATGATCAAGTGGACTTTAAAGAGATCATTTATAATAACGGTGACAGTTTTGACCGTTATATGGTGCGTATGGATGAGATGGAACAGAGTATTCATATTATTGAACAGCTCATTGATAATATTCCCGAAGGCGATTTCTATATCAAACAAAAACCAATTATCAAAGTTCCGGAAGGACAGTGGTATTTCTCTTGTGAAGGTTCTCGTGGAGAAATTGGAGTTTATTTAGACAGCAAGGGTGATAAGAGTCCTTATCGTTTGAAATTCCGTCCGATGGGACTCCCGTTGGTTTCTGCAATGGATGAAATGCTGCGCGGTGAGAAGATTGCCGATCTGATAGCTGTCGGTGCTTCATTAGATTATGTAATTCCTGATATTGATAGATAGTTATGTTTGATTTTTCAATAGTATCTACGTGGTTTGATGGTCTGCTTCGTAATACCTGCGGATTAAGTAGCTTTTGGGCAATTCTTATTGAATGTGTACTTGTTGGACTTTTTATTCTTACAGCGTACGCCTTGCTCGCCATCATATTGATATTTATGGAACGTAAGGTCTGTGCCTATTTCCAATGTCGTCTCGGCCCGATGCGCGTGGGACCTTGGGGGCTATTCCAGGTCTTTGCAGATGTTGTGAAGATGCTGATTAAAGAGATCTTTGCTGTGGATAAAGCTGATAAGTTGCTTTATTCTATTGCTCCGTTCCTGGTTTTGATAGGTTCTGTCGGTGCTTTTTCGTTTATGCCTTGGAACAAAGGAGCCGAGATTCTTGACTTCAATGTGGGAGTATTCCTTTTAACAGCCATTTCGAGTATCGGCGTTATTGGGATATTCATTGCCGGATGGAGTTCAAATAATAAGTTCGGTGTAGTTTCTGCGATGCGTGGTGCCGTGCAGATGATTTCTTATGAGATGTCACTTGGGCTTAGCCTCATTGCAGCCGTGGCTCTAACAGGATCGATGCAGCTCAGCGGAATCATCGAAGCACAGAGCGGTCCGTTTGGATGGCTGATTTTCAAAGGGCATATTCCTGCGATTATAGCTTTTATTGTATTCTTGATTGCAGGTAATGCCGAAGCTAACAGAGGACCATTTGACCTTGCCGAAGCCGAAAGTGAGTTAACGGCCGGTTATCATACAGAATATTCCGGTATGGGATTCGGCTTTTTCTATTTAGCTGAATATCTGAATTTGTTTATCGTTGCTGGTCTTGCAGCTACTGTCTTTCTGGGTGGTTGGATGCCGATTCATATTGGTGTTGATGGTTTTGATCGAGTAATGGATTATATTCCGGGGATCGTTTGGTTTTTAGCTAAGGCTTTCTTGCTCGTTTGGGTCTTGCTCTGGATTAAGTGGACATTTCCTCGTCTGCGTGTTGACCAAATCCTTAACTTGGAGTGGAAATATTTAATGCCGCTTTCTTTGCTCAATTTGGTATTGATGACAATCATTGTTGCATTGGGCTGGTATATTAAATAAGGTATAAGAAAATGGAAGAAAATAACAAATCATATTTCGGCGAGATACGAGGTGGCGTGAGATCTCTTGTAACAGGGCTCGGCGTCACATTGCGCGAGTACTTTACTAAGAAAGTAACAGAGCAATATCCCGAGAACCGTAAGACGACGTTGCACGTGGCTAAACGACATCGTGGACGTTTAATGATGAAACGCAATGAAGCTGACGCCGTAAAATGTGTGGCTTGTCTGATGTGCGAGAAAGCTTGTCCTAACGGTACCATCAAGATTGTTTCGGAGATGGTTACAAATGATGAAGGCAAGAAGAAACGTCAACTTGTTGATTATCAGTATGACTTAGGCGACTGTATGTTCTGTCAGTTATGTGTCAATGCTTGTAATTTCGATGCGATAGATTTCACCAATGATTTCGAGAATTCTGTGTTTGATCGAGACAGACTCGTTCTGCATCTTGACAAAGAGCATTATGAGAGTTCGCTGCCTAATATCCTTGATGGTGGTGCTCCCGAAGAAATCGGCACGTTTAATACGAAAACTAAATAGGGGAGGAACAGACAGATATGGCAAATTTAGTAATGTTTTGCATCTTGGCCGTAATCATTTTAGGTTCGGCTATAGTATGTGTTTCAACTAAGAGTATTATGAGGGCTGCTACGTTCCTGCTCTTTGTGCTCTTCAGTGTAGCAGGCATCTATTTCTTGCTCGATTATACTTTCCTTGGTGCGGCACAAATTTCAATTTATGCAGGAGGTATAACAATGGTATATATCTTTGCTATCCAATTGGTGTCTAAGCGCACTTTGCAAGGTATGCAAGAACGACTGAAAGGTAAACGAGTTATTTCTGGATGTTTGGTTGCACTGATTGGCTTCGCGACTGTAGCTATCGTGTTGTTAAAGAATCATTTTATCAATATGTCTACACAAATGGCTGATGCTGAGATACCGATGAATCAAATCGGAATGGCACTGTTAGGATCAGAGAAATATCAGTATGTACTTCCGTTTGAATTTATCTCCGTGTTTCTGTTAGCTTGTATTATCGGCGGTATAATGATTGCAAGAAAGGAGGGTAAGAAATGATGCCCGTAGAATTTTTATTGTTGCTTAGTACGTTATTATTCTTTATCGGTTTTTTCGGTTTTGTAACCCGGCGTAATCTAATAGCAATGCTGATTTCTGTCGAGTTGATTCTGAATTCAGTGGATATAAATTTTGCAGTCTTTAATCGTATCTTGTTTCCCGGTCAGTTAGAAGGATTCTTCTTCTCATTGTTCTCTATTGGTGTCAGTGCAGCCGAAACCGCTGTTGCGATTGCAATTATTCTGAATGTTTACCGTAATTTCCATAGTGATCAGGTGAACAGTATTGAAAATATGAAATTATAAGAAAATGGATTACAGTTATGTCTTTTTGATACTCCTTCTACCTGCACTCTCTTTCATGGTATTGGGACTTGCGGGTATGAAAATGTCGCATAAAGTGGCGGGATTGATTGGTACTGTTGTTTTAGGCACGGTGTTTTGTCTCTCTTGCTATACCGCATTTGAGTATTTCTTTGGGCAAGGGAGAGATGCGAATGAATTGTATCCCACCGTGACAGCTTTCAATTTTACTTGGCTGAAGTTTACTGAGCTGTTGACATTCAATATCGGTTTCCGGCTTACCCCTATCTCTGTGATGATGTTGATTGTCATTTCGACAGTTAGCTTTATGGTTCACATCTATTCATTCGGTTATATGCACGGTGAAAAAGGATTCCAGCGGTATTACGCTTTTCTATCTCTTTTTACAATGTCAATGCTTGGATTGGTTGTTGCAACAAACATCTTCCAGATGTATTTGTTTTGGGAACTTGTCGGGGTCTCGTCTTATCTGCTGATCGGTTTTTATTATCCGCAACATACAGCAGTGGCAGCTTCTAAGAAAGCATTCATTGTGACACGCTTTGCCGACCTGTTTTTCTTGATAGGAATCCTCATTTATAGTTTTTATGTAGGCACTTTCAATTATGATTTGACAGTAATGCCCCAGTTACATGCACAGATTGCGGGAGCAGCAGGCTTGATGCCGATAGCATTGTTTTTGATGTTCATCGGTGGTGCCGGTAAAAGTGCGATGTTCCCACTGCATATTTGGCTTCCGGATGCAATGGAAGGTCCTACGCCTGTATCTGCATTGATTCACGCAGCTACAATGGTTGTAGCTGGTGTATATTTGGTTGCGAGTCTGTTTCCTATCTTCGTACAGTTCGCTCCGGAGCAATTACACTGGATTGCATATATTGCTGCTTTCACAGCTTTTTATGCAGCAGCAGTGGCTTGTTGTCAGAGTGATATTAAGCGCGTGCTTGCTTTTTCGACAATCTCGCAAATCGGCTTTATGCTTGTTGCTCTTGGTGTTAGTCTTCCTGATCCGATGACAGGTGCAGTAGCGATGACGGAAGAATATGCTGATGTTAATGGGCTGGGCTATATGGCCGGTATGTTCCACCTCTTCACCCACGCAATGTTTAAGGCTTGTTTGTTTTTGGGTGCCGGTTGTATCATTCACGCCGTACACTCTAATGAAAAGTTTTATATGGGTGGCCTGCGAAAGTATATGCCGATAACGCATATCACATTCTTGATTTCTTGCCTTGCAATTTCCGGAATCCCACCTTTCTCAGGCTTTTTCTCAAAGGATGAGATACTCGTTGCTTGTTATAATTTCCATCCTCTGATGGGAGCCATAATGAGCGGTATTGCAATGATGACAGCGTTCTATATGTTCCGCCTGTATTATGTAATATTCTGGGGTAAGAGTTATTATGAGAGTCACATTGACGAAGGAGCGAAGAAACCTCACGAGGCGCCGCTCACAATGACATTTCCATTGATATTTCTGTCTGCCATTACATTAACCTGCGGATTCCTTCCGTTTGGACATTTCATCTCAGCCAATGGTTTGAGCTTTGACACGCATACCAATTATATGGTCGCGGGTATTAGCATTGGCTTGGCATTTATTGCCATTGTTGTTGCCACAATGATGTATAAGGGTGAGCAGACACCGATTGCCGATAAGCTTGCCAAAATGTTTCCCGCACTTCACCGAGCTGCTTATAAGCGTTTCTATCTGGATGAGGTCTGGATGTTTGTCACTCACAAAATTATTTTCCGCTGTGTATCTACACCCATTGCGTGGTTCGATCGTAATGTTGTCGATGGGACATTCAATTTCCTCGCGTGGGGAACCAATGAGGCGGGTGAGACCATTCGTCCGTGGCAAAGCGGTGATGTGCGTCAGTATGCCGTGTGGTTCCTGACCGGTACGGTTGCACTCACATTGGTATTGTTATGTTGTCTTTAAAGAATTGATGGTAAAATGAGTATATTAACATTATTCGTAGTTATCCCCGTACTGATGTTATTTGGGCTTTGGATGGCCCGCAGCCTTAATCAGGTACGTGGTGTGATGGTGGTAGGGGCATCCTGTTTATTGGCTTTATCTATTTGGCTGACCATTGCTTTTATTCAGATGCGACACGCAGGCAATACCGATGCGATGCTGTTCACATACAGCATTCCTTGGTTTAAACCGCTGAATATTGCTTATTCGATAGGCGTTGACGGAATATCTGTGGTGATGCTGCTTTTGTCCAGCATTATTGTCTTCACCGGAACATTTGCCTCTTGGCAGTTGAAACCGCTCACCAAGGAATACTTCCTTTGGTTTACTCTATTAAGTGTAGGTGTCTATGGTTTCTTCATTTCAATCGATATGTTCACGATGTTTATGTTCTATGAGGTGGCCCTGATTCCGATGTACCTTTTGATAGGTGTTTGGGGAAGTGGTCCGAAAGAATATGCTGCAATGAAGTTGACATTGATGCTGATGGGAGGCTCTGCTTTGTTGATCATCGGAATTTTAGGAATCTATTTCTTTAGCGGTGCAACAACGATGAATGTTATCGAGATTGCACAATTACATAATATTCCGGTACACGTTCAGAAAATATTCTTTCCATTTGTGTTCATCGGATTTGGTGTGCTTGGGGCATTGTTCCCGTTTCATACTTGGTCGCCCGATGGTCACGCTTCGGCACCGACGGCAGTGTCAATGCTTCATGCTGGTGTGCTGATGAAGTTGGGAGGCTACGGTTGTTTTCGCATTGCGATGTACCTGTTACCTGAAGCAGCTCACCAGTTGGCGTGGATTTTCTTGATTCTAACCACTGTTTCGGTTGTCTACGGTGCATTGTCGGCTTGTGTACAAACAGATTTGAAGTATATCAATGCCTACTCATCCGTCTCCCATTGCGGTTTGGTATTGTTCGCATTGTTAATGATGACGCAGACATCTTGCACCGGAGCCATTCTGCAAATGCTGTCTCACGGACTGATGACGGCTCTGTTCTTTGCGCTCATCGGTATGATTTACGGCCGAACTCACACACGTGATGTTCGCAAACTCGGCGGCCTGATGAAGATAATGCCTTTCCTCGGCGTCGGTTATGTCGTAGCTGGTTTAGCCAATCTTGGTCTTCCGGGATTCTCGGGATTTGTTGCAGAGATGACCATCTTCATCGGTTCGTTCCAAAATGCCGATACGTTCCATCGTGCTGCTACGATTATCGCTTGTACGTCTATTGTCGTCACGGCAGTTTATATTCTTCGTGTGGTTGGGAAAATACTTTACCAAAAAGTGGCTGACCCGCATTATGAAACGCTGACCGATGCCACTTGGGATGAACGCGTTGCCGTTGTTTGTCTGATCTTTTGTGTGGCCGGACTCGGTATCGCACCTCTGTGGGCAAGCAATGTCATCAGCGACACGCTCGGTCCGCTCCTCGAACACATCAATTCTGTATCTGTAATGGCTTCACTCTAAATAAAACGCTAAGAAAATGAATATAGATTACAGTCAATTTTTGAGAATGTTGCCCGAAGTAACGCTGATGGCTATGTTGGTTATCACGTTCGGGGCAGATTTCTTCAGCGTAGGTAAAGAGCGTAAATGGTTTAATCCACTGGTTTGCGTACTGATGGTTGCTCACCTCGTGATCAACATATTTCCTGTCGAGACATCTACAACATTCGGCGGGATGTATCAGACCAATGCCTCTATCGGTGTCATTAAAACCATCCTTGCATTGGGAACGCTTATCGTGTTGATTCAGTCGCGTGAATGGATGGCGCGTCCTGATACATCCTTTAAGGAAGGAGAGTTTTACGAACTGATTATTTCCACCCTCTTGGGTATGAATATGATGGTCAGTGCCAACCATTTCTTGCTTTTCTTTTTAGGACTTGAAATGGCATCAGTGCCGATGGCCTGCCTTATTGCTCTCGACAAATATCGTCATAATTCCGCCGAAGCCGGAGCAAAGTTTATTCTTACGGCTACTTTTTCAAGTGGTGTGATGGTATTTCGTTTCTTTACGGGGCGGTCGGTACACTCTATTTTGACGATGTACCAGCAGCTATCACCACTTCGCCACTGACGATAATGGGACTTGTGTTCTTTTTCAGCGGACTCGGATTCAAGATCTCACTCATTCCGTTCCACTTTTGGACGGCAGACACGTATCAAGGAGCGCCCACTACTGTTACCGGTTATCTCAGCGTTGTTTCCAAGGGTGCAGCTGCTTTCACGCTCTGTGCCATCTTGATGAAGGTCTTTGCACCGATGACAGTCTATTGGCAATACCTACTGTATATCGTCATCACATTAAGCATCACCGTTGCCAACCTGTTTGCTATCCGCCAAAGCGAATTAAAGCGCTTTATGGCATTCAGTTCCATCTCGCAGGCCGGATATATTATGCTGGCTGTCATCGGTAACTCATCGATGGGTGTGACCGCCTTATCATATTACGTACTGATTTATGTTGTTGCCAATATGGCCGTCTTTACCATTATCAGTGCTGTAGAAGAACATAACGGTGGCATAACCGATATCGATGCTTACGATGGATTATATGCCACCAATCCTAAATTGGCATTTCTGATGACATTAGCACTGTTCTCGCTCGGTGGAATTCCGCCGTTTGCCGGAATGTTCAGCAAGTTTTTTGTCTTTATGGCAGCGGCCCAGCAAGGCAGTGTCTTTGCTTATGGAGTCGTGTTCGTTGCCTTGATCAACACTGTAATCAGCCTTTACTATTACCTGTTGATTGTGAAAGCGATGTATATCAAGAAGACCGATACGCCATTGCCGACATTCGCCAGCGACCTCACTACAAAGATTGCTTTGGCTCTTTGCACGGCCGGCATCGTGTTGTTCGGTGTTTGTTCAGTCGTTTACGATTGGATAGAAATGGCAGCGTAGGTTACGCTGAATCATATAATAATAAGCGGATTATAGTCGAATGGCTCTCGGCTATAATCCGTTTTCTTTTTAAGAGACCTACAAAAATCAGATTATAGAAGTGTAATTAGCTGCAATATAAAATGTGTTTTATGTTGCGGCGAGTCACTTTCAGAGTCATAGAATGAATTTTGAATATTGGTGAGCTACTCGGCAAAGCATAAAATAACGTGGACTCGATGATTTTATCAATATGTGGACCATCATATTTCAAGAATATCAGTGTCTATGGTATCAGAGTAGCAGTGTTTATCGCCACTCTGTTGTGTCATTTACCGTAACTCCGTTACTCTGTTTGTCGTAACTCCGTTGCGGTTTTGGCCGTTGTTTAGAAAAAGTTTGCATCGAACTCACTTAAAATAAATCTTAGATACAGGTAAGTAGCTTGACAAGGCAAAAATGAAATCCTAAGGTCGGTAAGTCACCCACCAGATTTAAAAGGATTTTTGGTGTTGGCGAGTGACTTGCCGGCTTATTTTGTTTGATGCTTCTCGGTCAGCTCGAATCGTAGTGTACGGGCTTTGATCAGATCGGCGTGTGAAACGCGGTAAGACTTGTAACGGCGGCCACCGAGTGTTATACCCTTTATATATATCGACTGAGCCGAGGCGTGGGGGGCTTCGATAACAATGTCGCCGGCAGGATAATAGCGGCGGGGGGGGGGGGGGGGGGGGGGGGGGGGCGCGGCGGGGGGGGGTCAAGGTGTAGTGTGACGCGATCGAAGACGGGTGTGGTGAGCGTATAAGTGGGTGAACCGGGACAGTCGGGATACAGACCGATCATCGAGAAGATTGCCCAGGCCGACATTGTACCGCAATCGTCGTTGCCGGGAATGCCGTCGGGTGTGGCTTTATAATATTTTTCCAGCAGTCGGGCTACTTGTTGCTGCGTGCGCCAGGCTTGTCCGTTGAAATACGAAAACAGGTAGGGATAAGCGATGTCGGGCTCGTTGGCCGGGTCATAGAGGTTTTGGTCGAACACCCTTTGCAGTTTATCGACAAACTGTTGAGGGCTACCCATTACGTGGGCGAGCTTTTTAATATCGTGCGGTACATAGAACGTGTAATTCCAGGCCGAGCCCTCGTGAAAGCCGGGAGCATTGGTGAAATCTGCGCCGGCTTTGGGATCGAACGGCGTGAGGAACTGACTGTTGGCCAATTTAGGTCTAAGTGTTCCGTATTCCTTTGAATAATAATTGTGCCAACCGCTACTCAATCGCCGGAAATGTCGTGCATCGGCCTTCTTTCCGAGTGCATCGGCCAGCTGCGAGAGCGCATAGTCGGCCACATAATATTCCAAGGCATGCGAAACGGAGTTGTCGCCTGACTGATCGGCGGCATAAAGACCGAGCGGGATATAACCCTTGGCGAGATACGGGTCGATGTCGGGTCGCATTTTGTTGTCCTTGCTTGGCGTGGTAGCTGACTTGACGAACGCCTCATAGGCTGTGTTGACATCGAAATCTCGAAGACCTTTCAGATAAGTGTCTGTGATGACGGGAATGGCGGGGTCGCCCTCCATCGTCCACGTCTCACGGCCGAAGAGTTCCCATTTTGGCATCCAACCCCACTCTTTATACATCTCGATCATCGAACGAACCATATCGAGCTGCTTGTCGGGATAGAGCAATGTAAAAAGCTGGTGCACGTTGCGATAAGTGTCCCAAAGCGAATAAACGGTGTAGCGATTACCTCGGGTGGTGCCGATTTCTGCACTTTCCATCTTGGGGTATTGTCCGTTTACATCCTGCAAAATATTGGGATGCAGTTGGGTATGGTAGAGTGCTGTGTAGAAGATACGCCGCTGGGCCTCGGTGCCGCCCTCTACGGTGATTCGGCTCAGCGTCTTGTTCCACTGGTTATAGGCTTTTCGCCGCACGTTGTCGAAGTCGACGGTAGGCTGGTCGGCTGGGTGAGTCTCTCGCGCGTTGGGCATTGG
>ERZ1645004.303-NODE-303-length-11766-cov-2.889335_pt1 | contig 11766 bp, 11 predicted proteins | sample MGYA00579304_ERZ1645004 | MGnify/ENA primary metagenome ERZ1645004 (study PRJEB40715, sample SAMN01906944) | human oral metagenome | study: EMG produced TPA metagenomics assembly of PRJNA78025 data set (Human Oral Subgingival Plaque Microbiome).
CCGTCTGATCTGCTCATTGCGGTTTCGTCGAAAGACGACGGCACTATGCTCAATCGTATTCGCGGTCGCCACGTAGCTGAGGTATTGGAGAATCGGCATCGGTTTTGCGATCAAATTGGCGTTAAGTATGACGACGTTGTTTATCACGTGATTTCATATGATCGAGCGCAAACTTTTGATAATATTGCTGAAGTCACTGAAGCTGACACGGTTAAACACAACAACGAGGGGATTTTTGCTGACGCGCTATATACCGAAATGGCTGGTGTAGGATTGTTCCTGCCAGTGGCGGACTGGATCCCCACAGTCATCTATGATCCAAAGCGTCGGGCGTTGATGCTGGCGCATTTAGGTCGGCATTCGACGGTTGCGCAGTTAATGTCTCGGGCAGTTTGGTATTTTGTCGAGCGCGGTAGCCAGGCAAAAGATTTACAAATTTGGATGTCGCCGAGCATCACGCAGAAAAATTATCGTATGGATTATTTCAATCACACAAATGATACGAATTGGCAAAATTTCTGCCGTCAAACGGCTGACGGAATTTATCTGGATATGCAAGGATTTAATCGTTCGTTGGCTATCCGGGCGGGCGTTCCTGGTGATAACATCTTCATTTCGCCAATTGATACCGCAGATGATCCGAACTATTTCTCACATTCAGCTGGTGATACAGGGGGAAGATTCGCAGTGCTAGCAGAGATGAAATCTACTAAATAAGCTCCAAAACGTCATGGCAAAGTTGTGTTATCTTTATTAGCATTAGTATATTGCTAAAAAAATAAAGTATAAGTATAATGGTACCAAATGAATAGATGTTGGAAAACAAAAAGGCTGGAATTTGGATTGGCCATCAAGGCGTTAGCCGTGACAATAGGTGTGCTAGCAGTGTTTTCTGGTCCGATATTTTATCCGCCAAAAGCTGCCGCCGACGCCATCAATGATACGGATTTTGTGTTTACCGTGGATACGCGCAAACCTGGGTCGCCAGATACCCAGTTCGTCATTCCGATAAGAGGAGGCGGATATAATTATACTATCGATTGTAATAATGATGGTACGGTTGAAGCAACCGCTCAGACCGGATCTTATACTTGTAGTTACGCTACACCTGGTGTGTATACGATTCGTATCGGAGGTGTGTTTCCAGAGTTTTACCTTAATAATAGCGGCGATAGATTGAAAATGATTTCTATTGATCAGTGGGGGAAGAATAAATGGAGATCGTTGGTGGCTTCGTTTTACGGTGCTGCAAATATGGACGTAAAAGCAACCGACACTCCGGATTTGTCGCAGACTGACTCGATATACTCTGTCTTTAGAGGCAACACTTCTCTCAAGGGTGAGAATGCTAACTGGAATTGGAACACCTCGACCATCACTAATATGGGTGGAGTGTTTAGCGATACTGAAAATTTCAATCAAAACATCGGGTCGTGGGATGTCTCTAACGTTGTTTTTGCTGGCGGTTTATTTAATAATGCAGCAGCATTTAATAATGGCGGTAGCGATTCAATTAAAAACTGGAACACTGGCAAGATGACTGCAATGAATGCAATGTTTCAAAACGCAGTTAAGTTTAATCAGTCGATAGGGTCGTGGGATGTTTCGAAAGCCGAGTTGATGAGTGAAATGTTTAACGGCGCTCGCGCTTTTAATCAATCTTTGGCGGGCTGGCGGCTAGATTCGTTAGTTTCGACAACTGGTTTGCCCAACAGCTATTGGTCTGGTGCTCCTAGAATGTTGAATAATAGCGGTTTGTCTACGAAAAATTATGATGCTACTCTGATATCTTGGAATATTCAATCAACTAACTCTCCGCTTATACTAGGAGTCGCCGGGTTGAAATATTGCACTGCTGATGCGGCTAGAAAAAATCTAATCAAGCCAGTCGCCGACGGCGGGCATGGCTGGACTATCAATGGCGATGCAAAGGAGTGCCCGAAGCATACGGTGGTTTTTGATACCCAGGGCGGAACGGCAATTGCCAACCAAGAAGTTGCTTTTACTGATAAAATTACCGCGCCAGCTGTGCCAAATCGGCAGGGTTACACCTTTGCTGGGTGGTATACGGATAACACTTTTGCGAGAGCCTGGAACTTTGCTGTCGATACCATGCCAGACAGTAATTTAACTTTATATGCAAAGTGGATCGAGAATCCTAAGTCTGCTTCAACAAGCGGTGGTGCTTCGGAAAACAATTCAAGCTCATCGACCAAGCTGGCCGAGACTGGTGTGAATGTGGGAATGTTTTTCTCTGCGGCAGTTGCATTTATAGCGGTTGGTTCTATCGCGATTAAGCTGATTAAACGAGGCTAGTATGCTAATGATAGTTGTGTATATAGTTAAAGTAATCTTGGCGGTTGTTTAGCGCTGTTAATATTGTAACTTACTTCTTGGACAATTCTATCATCTGTCCAAAGTATGCCGGATTAGCTACGGATACGTTGTGTGTGCTATCTTCGACTAGTATGCCGCGAATATCTAAACCAGGGAATTCCTGGTTAAGCGACGTTATAAGCTCGCGTATATTTTTTGGGCTGTTATTATTCATGCGGCTTAATTCCGGCGCGAAAAGGGTGACGGGCGTGCCAGGTTGCAGCTTATTGAGTGATTTTTTGAGATCTTCAACAAAACCACCGCGTGACATTGCTGTAACGTCTCTCAGTTGAACTAATAGCGGCACGGCTGGCATTTTTTCTCCGTCGTTTTTTTGCCAAGCTTTCTGAGCTTCGAGATCGGGTGAATGTTTGATATATCTTGACAGGTCAATTGTTTCTGCTAATTGCGCTGCTACAATAAATATGCCTAGCGGTTTTTGCCAGCTTGGCGCATCATCTGTGGTAACAAACTCGGTCCTCTCGGGATCATCAAGAACAGCGGGTACGCTTGCTGCAAGTCTGCTACCAAACGAATGTCCGACTACGCCTACTCGGTCAGCATGATGAGTCAGGTGCTTATTTAGTTCGGGTGCTATTTCTTCGGCTAAGGGCAAGAAGCTATTTGTTGCTAGAATTCTATCGGCAACACTCTCTCTCATAGAGCTGGTTGGCAGCGTCAAGACTGAAGCTGGATTTCCTTCTTCGTCGCACCAGGCCTCGGCTATTTCGGCCATCTCTAGTCGTGCTGCTGTCGTTGTAGGGCTTCCCATAAACCCAGTTCCGTAGACAACGACATTGCCGGACGATTTATCGCTAAGCTCAACCAAAAACATCGCCGTATTCCCTAGAGAGCTTGGTATGGAGTGTTGTCTGATGTTTTCTACGAGCTCTGCTCGCTCGCTGCTAGGAGTTCTGTCGATTACCCCAGAAGTGGGTTCTCTGTTATTTCCCGAGAATATAGTACAAGGAATCCTTTCGGCTGCGTAGTTGGGTGACCTTCTCATAAATATTATTCTAGTATATAATTATTCTATTGTCAAATAATTTCGTCGTAAAACCCGTTGCTAAAAAGCTAAAGCATAAGTATACTAATAATCATGAATAAACATTTTAAAGTAATAAAAATACAGAAGTTCAAATTGCCATTAAAAACGTTGGCTGCTGCGTTCGGTGTCTTGTCGGTACTTGTTGCGCCAACACTCTATTCCCCAAAAGCCGCAGCTGACGCTATCAACAACACGGACTTCGTATTTACTATCGATACCAGAAAGCCGGGGTCGCCAAACACTCAGTTTGTTATTCCGACAAGCGGTTCAGGATACAATTATACTGTTGACTGCAATAATGACGGTGTAACTGAGGTATCTGGGCAGACTGCTTCTTATACTTGTAATTACACTACGCCGGGGATCTACACTATACGCATTGGCGGCGCCTTTCCGTGGTTTATCGTAAATGGCAGCGGCGACAAGCTAAAACTGCTTTCGATTGATCAATGGGGCACGAACAAGTGGAAGAATATGCGTTCTGCCTTTGCTGGCGCGGAGAATATGGATGTCAAGGCGACTGATACGCCAGATTTAAGCCAAACTACTGATTTATCGTGGATGTTTATTGGAAATAAATCGCTGAAAGGTGAGTCTGCTAACTGGAATTGGAATACATCAACTATCACCAAAATGTCGGGCGTCTTTCAAAATGCAAACCAGTTTAATCAAAATATTGGTTCTTGGGATGTTTCAAAGGTGACTGATACCGCTGCTATGTTTAACGGTGCCAGTGCTTTTAACAACGGAGGTAGCGATTCTATTGCGAATTGGAATACATCGAACCTCGTGATTGCAAATGATATGTTCCGAAAGGCGGCGTCGTTCAACCAGCCTATTGGCTCGTGGGATATGAAGAAAGTGCAGTTTCTTGTTCGTTTTTTAAGTGATGCGACTTCGTTCAATCAATCGCTAGCTGCTTGGCGATTGGATTCGTTGGTTATTTTGCCAGGAAAGCCGTTGTCTGGTGCGGCGGCCGCGCTTGATCATACAGCGATTTCGCGCCAGAATTACGATGCTATGCTAATTGCTTGGAATGCGCAGAATCTAAAATCGCCAATGTCGCTTGGCGCGGCTGGTTTGAAATTTTGTGCAGCTGCTTCGGCGCGAGCTAATATCTTGAAGCCTGCTGCCGACGGCGGACACGGCTGGACAATCACTAGCGATGGAAAATTGTGTACAAAACATAAAGTAACATTTGATTCGCAATCTGGTTCGGCGGTGGCAGGCAAAATGGTTAGCTATACCGATAAGATTATTGCGCCGAATACGCCAAGCCGGCAGGGTTATACCTTTGCCGGCTGGTACACAGATACTGCTTTTACGACTGCTTGGGACTTTGCGAACGATACGATGCCAGACAATGACTTGACCTTGTATGCAAAATGGACGAAGAACCCTGCGCCTGCCTCTACGCTGTCTCCGGAGTTGCCAAAATCGCCTGGTGCCAGACTGGCTGAAACGGGCTCAAATACAGTGTTGTTTGTCTTGGCGGCGTCTATCTTTGTAGCTTCTGGTATTGTTTTGTTCAAGAAGCAAGCGAAACGTCCGTAATATAGGCAGGGAAAGTGAAAAGATGGCTTCTCTACTATTTCCAGAAAACTAGTGTCGAACCAGGAAATATCAAAGACGAAAATTAGTTCAAGATGTAGGCTCGGTTGTTGCTGGTCAGGTTTGTATTGCGGGGTGATAATGTGCTAGTAAACTTCTGTCGCCTCTGGTATACTTAAAAGCAATGGGAAAGAATCTTTATATCACAACGGCGATTCCATATGTCAATGGCAAGCCGCATATCGGCAATGCGCTAGACTATTTGCTTGCAGATATCTGGTCGCGCTACCAGCAGCAGAAAGGCAAAAAAGTGCGCTTTCAGGTTGGCACTGATGAGCATGGTAATAAAATCGCCGCCAAGGCCGCCGAACAAAATCTGACGCCGCAAGCATATGTTGATCAAACTCATCAAAATTTCAAGATACTGATGGATGCTGAACACGCCGAATATACTGATTTTGTCCGCACGTCTGATTCACATCATATGGGGGCGGTGCGCTATATTTGGAAACAGTTAGACCAAGCGGAGCTGATTTATAAAAGTACTTACAACGGCTGGTACTGTATGGGTCATGAAGCTTTCTTTACTGATAAAGAAGTTCAAGAAACTGGCGGGGTTTGCCCTGACCACCAAACGCCTTATCAACAAGTTAGCGAAGAGAATTATTATTTGAAAGCGAGCGCTTATACTGATAAAGTCCGCCAAGCAATCGAGTCGGGCCGAATGAAAATTGTACCAGAGTTTCGTAAGAAAGAGTTTCTGGAATTAATGAAAGACGGTTTGCACGACGTATCAATTAGTCGGCCGCGCAAGAGCCTGACCTGGGGAGTACCGGTACCAGGAGACGACAGCCAGGTGATGTATGTCTGGTTGGATGCCTTAGCTAATTACATCACGGTGCTAGGTTACCCGGATCAGCCGGAGTGGAAAGATTTTTGGCCAGCTGACGTGCAAGTGATTGGCAAGGATATTCTGCGTTTTCATGCCGGTATTTGGCCAGTGATGCTATTAGGGGTTGGTCTATCTCTACCAAAGACGCTGTTAGTGCACGGTTTCGTTAATGTGGGCGGTGCTAAGATGAGCAAAACTGTTGGTAATGTCGTCGATCCGATGGAGATTATTAAGGATTACGGCGTTGACGCTTTTCGCTATTACTTTTCGCGGCATATTCCAACCAAGGATGACGGCGACTTCACCTGGGAGAAGTTTGAGAAGGCTTATAATGGAGAGCTGGGTAATGATCTCGGTAATTTAGTGCAGCGGGTTATTGCTATGATTCAGCGTTATCAGTCGGGTGTAATTGGCGAGATTCCTCGCCCGGGACACGATATGGGGCCATACCGCCAGGCGATGGAAGCGCTTGATTTTGATCGAGCAATAGATGAAGCATGGCAACAGGTGCGAGCACTTAATCAATATATTGATGACGTTAAACCGTGGGAAGTTGCCAAGAAGCGCCAAAAAGACACTGATGCCGCCGAGCATTTATCGGAAATCTTATCTTACGCTGTTGGTGCGCTTGAGGAAATTGCTGATTTGCTAACTCCGTTTATGCCAGTGACCGCTAGTACTATTCACAAGATGTTCTCGGCAGGAGTTGTGCCCGAGAAAGCAGCGCCGCTTTTCCCGAAGATTTATATTCATACGCCTGATCCGCATCTTTCACAAACGGCTAGTAAAAAGAAGTAAACCGCATGGACTCGCTGCCTCGCTTAGTTGATACGCATTGTCATATTCATGATAGCGAGTTCTATGATGCTTCGGCGCGCGAGAAGGCTTACCAGGAATCAGTGAAGAATGGCATAGCGATGATTTGTGTTGGTACGGATTTGCGTAGCTCGCGTCAGGCTCTAGAGTTTGCTAGGATGCATGATTTTGCTTGGCCGGTTGTCGGCATTCACCCGCACGACGCAGCGACAAATAACGTCGAGGAATTGCGCCAATTGGTAGCAGACAATCGCGATGAAATCGTCGGCATTGGTGAAATTGGTCTGGATTATTTTTATGATAATAGTCCGCGTGATATTCAACAGGGCGTTTTGCGGCGGCAGCTTGAGGTAGCGCGAGATTTTAACCTGCCGATTAGTTTTCATGTACGCGACGAAAAAGCCGCTGTTGGCGCAGTCTGGGCGGATTTTTGGCCGATTTTTGATGAATTCAAAGGTTTGCGCGGCATTTTGCATAGCTTTACCGATTCTGAGGAAAATTTGCAGCATGGGCTGGAACGTGGTTTATATGTTGGTGTTAACGGTATAAGTACTTTTACTAAAAATAAAAATCAACAGAAAATGTTTAACCAAATTCCGCTTGAACGCTTAGTTTTTGAAACTGATGCACCTTTCTTGACGCCAGTGCCATTTCGTGGTAAAGTGAATATACCAGCGTATGTGAGGCAGGTAGCGGAATATCATGCGCGCGCTCGTGACCTTGCTATAGAAGAGGCCGCTAGCGTAACTACTCGCAACGCGCGGCAAATTTTTGGGATTAATTATGAATGAGAGTTTTAATAATAAAGTAAAACCTTATGCACCGGTAGAAAATGCCGGTCGTTTTAATTATGAACAAACTGCTAATGGTAATTCTTATCGTAATCCTGAGCTAGAGCGCTTAGGCAGGCTAGCGCGTAAACAAGCCGAGTCGGCTAATCAAACAACCGAACCGCTTCAGGTTGGTCATATAGAATCGAATGGTCTAAAGCCTGAAGAAGAGCCGCTTACTCCTGAGCAGGCGATTGCTGCCGTTAGTCAAAAAGTAGTCAATCTTCGAACTGAATGTCTAGGAGGCGAGTTTGGTCTAGCTGCATAAATTATGGTCAAGCGTGTTCTCACAAAAACTCTCAAACTTTTTGTCGGCGATGACTTATCGCTTGGTTTGCCGAGACTCCGCAAAAAACGTCCGCTCAAGAAACTGAGCGAGCGCGAGCTGTTGGTGCTAGAAAGCGAAATTGGCTCGGAACTTTTTGGAGAGGTGCCGAAGGGTCATCGCCGCGAATTCTTTTGCTTGGACGAAAAAACATGGATGTGGCATGAGGAGTGGATTGATGCTAAGCACAAACTTAAAACCCATACGATCAAATATGAAGTAACCGATCGAGGTATCTTAAAAACTCAACCTGGCCCGCGCTATTCATACCTCGAGGGCGATGAATTGCGTAATTTTAGTATCGCTACGCAAATGTATTACGAACAAGTTGCCCGCCAAGTTTACAAGCGAGATCCCGAGACCGGCGAAAAATTGGTATAATAGAAAGCGTGAAATCATCGATAATCTATCTTGACCATGCTGCTGCCACGCCGTTGGACGAGCGTGTTCTGGCGGCGATGCAGCCGTATTTTGCCGATCAATTTTATAATCCGTCAGCGCCGTATGCGCCGGCTGTTGCAGTTAAGCGCGCTTATAATGAAGCTAAGCATCGTTTGGCGGTTTGTCTTGGCGGACAGGCTAGCGAGCTGGTTGTGACGGCTGGCGCTACCGAATCTATTAATTTAATGATAAATAGCGTTGACGGGCATATCGTATCAAGTACCATTGAGCATGATGCAGTACTGAAAGCGCTTGGTGATAATGTAACGCTGGTGGCTCCATCTAAAAAAGGCAATATAGCGCCGCGCGATATTCAAGCAGCTATTAGGCCAGATACGCAACTAGTGACTATCGCTATCGCCAATCACGAGCTTGGCACTATTCAACCGCTACGCGACATTGCTGAAGTTGTCCGTGCTGAGCGTCGCCGCCGGTTTGAAGCAGGCGAACCGACGCCGATCTATTTGCACACTGATGCTTCGCAAGGGGCTGGGCAGATTGACATCAATGTAGCGCGACTAGGCATTGATGCGCTGACGCTAAATGCTGGTAAGATTTATGGCCCGAAACAAGTTGGTTTGCTTTGGTGTAATCGGATGATACGCTTGCAGCCGCTAGTTCGCGGCGGCGGGCAAGAGCGGGGCTTGCGCAGTGGTACCGAAAATGTTGCGGGCACTATTGGGTTTGCGGTAGCGCTAGAATTAGCGCAGCAACATCGTAATTCTGAGAATAAGCGCTTGCGCCAGTTGCGCGACCAGCTGCAAAATCAGCTGACAGAAGCTTTTCCGTGGGCGATTGTCTCCGGCGATCAAAAACATCGCCTGGCAAGTCATTTGCATATATCATTCCCCGGAATTGACGTTGAACGTCTAGTTTTTATGCTTGAGCAGAAAGGTGTGCTGGTAGCGACTGGCAGTGCTTGCGCCGCGAATTCCGGGACGCGTTCGCACGTGCTAGAAGCGATTGGCTTAGCGCCAGAGGCGGCGGACGGCAGTTTGCGCCTGACACTGGGTCGCTTATCGGATTCTGAAACGTGCACGGCGGCTGCTCGAGAAATCATCGCTGCGATTAATACAGAAAAGGCCAGGTTAGCTTGAAAAGATTTTTAATAGCTATCGTTACGCTGGCCATTGTTTCGGCTGCAATAATCATCGGCATTACTTTGTTTTTATCAAAGAACGATTTGCAAGGCTGCGGCGATATTCCAGATGCAGCGCGCCAGCAATGTGCAGCGGCTGACGCAATTATAGCGGTGAGCGGCGGCGATACCAGTGCTCGTACTGCTGAAGCAGTGCGATTGTACAAGAATAACTGGGCGCACAAATTAGTTTTCTCTGGTGCGGCAGCTGATAAAACTGGCCCGAGTAATGCTCGAGCAATGAAGAGACAAGCTATCGTTGCAGGCGTACCGGCTAGTGATATTCTGATAGAGGAAACCACCGAAAACACTGCCGAGAATGCCTCGCAAACCGTCAGCCTGCTCAAACAAAAGCAGATATCATCGTTAATTTTGGTGACAAGCGCTTATCACTCGAGGCGAGTTTCAATTGAATTTACTAAAGCGGCGCCAAATATACTAACGCGTAGCCATCCAGTAGCTACAGATAATCAATGGTCGAATATGTGGTGGACAACTGTTATAGGCTGGCAGCTGGCGTTGCAAGAGCTGGTAAAGATTATGGGAGTTGCAGCGGAATGACCAGACCGCGTGTTTACGTTGGTATGAGTGGCGGCGTCGATAGCAGCGTCGCGGCAGCATTATTGCTTGACCAAGATTATGATGTTACTGGCGTCTATATGAAAAACTGGAGTCAAGATCTACCCGGCATGCAGTGTCCATGGGCTGAGGACCTGGCTGATGCCAAGCGGGTGGCAGTGCAATTAGGAATTGATTTTAAAGTATTTGATTTCGAAACACAGTATCGCCAAAAAGTTGTTGATTACATGCTTGACGAATATCGTGCTGGTAGAACGCCGAATCCAGATATCATGTGCAATCAAGAAGTTAAGTTTAAACTATTTTTAGAGACCTCGCTGGCGGCGGGGGCGGACTATATCGCAACTGGTCATTATGCGCGGGTTGAACGTTTAGCAGATACTACATGCTTACTTCGTGCTGGCGACGGCAACAAAGATCAAACTTATTTTTTATATCGCGTGACGTCTGAGGCATTAGCGAAAACCGTGTTCCCATTAGGAAATCTGACCAAACCTGAGGTGCGTCAAATTGCCAAAGATCGCGGCCTATGGACAGCTCGCAAAAAAGAATCTATGGGTGTGTGCTTCGTTGGTAATGTCGGTATGCGCGAATTTCTTAGCCAGTATATTACGACGCGTCCGGGCGATATTATTGACAAAGAATCGGGCCGGGTGCTTGGCCGGCATGACGGCGCAATTTTTTATACGCTTGGTCAAAGACATGGTCTGGATGTTGGCGGCGGGTTGCCGTATTATGTGGTTAGTAAAAATATGGACAAGAATGAAGTTTACGTTAGCCGTAATATCAACGACGAACACATATGGCGAACTGAGATTAAGCTGACAGATATTCACTGGATCAATCAACCTTTGACTGAAGGTGCGCGAATACAGGTCCGATTGCGCCACCGCGGGGCGCTTATTAACGCTATATATAGTGCCGACACGCTACATCTAGAGTCTGCCGAACGAGCTGTGGCGCCTGGCCAGTCGGCGGTGGTCTATCGCGGTGAAGAGTGCTTGGGCGGTGGAATAATGTCGGACATATAAGGAATGCCAAATGTTCTGATAAAATATGCGAAGGTATTTATATTAAATGAAAATTGATAATAGCTTTCCAGTTGTTTTTTGGGGTAAAGACAAATCAACGAAGTCTCAATTTTATCCGTGTGAAACCATTCCTGACTTTTCGCTTGTGACATCGTGTATGGTTTGTGCAGTTCATGAAAATAAAATACTTCTGGCCAAGCCACCGCGTGGCTGGGGTTTGCCAGGTGGTCGTATGGAATTAGGAGAAACGCCAGAAGATTGTGCGCGGCGCGAGGTGTATGAGGAAACATCCGTTGAACTAAATTCTCTAAAATTGATTGGTGCTTGGCATATTGAAAAGCTATTTCATTCTAAATATAACGATAGATACCCTGATAGGGCATATCAGCTGCTTTTTCTGGCTGATGTGAAAAGAATAGATGATTTTGTAGCTTCGCACGAATCATCAGCCAGGGAGTTTGTAGAATTTGATAAAGTACAAGACTATCACCATGATTTTGCTAATTTTGCTGAGATTATGACATATATTAAGAGCTGTGTCCTTTAGGCCTTTAGTTTGTCGTAGAGATGGCGGGCTGTTGGTCGCTAAGCAGGTGGTTTTCGTGCTATAATTACCTCTATGAACACACAAGAAATCCGCCAGAAATATCTCGAATTTTGCCAAAGGAACGGCCACGTTGTTATTGAGCGGGCGCCGTTGATATTACATAATGACCCGACGACTTTATTTACTGGCTCG
>ERZ1645004.307-NODE-307-length-11593-cov-3.443838_pt1 | contig 11593 bp, 10 predicted proteins | sample MGYA00579304_ERZ1645004 | MGnify/ENA primary metagenome ERZ1645004 (study PRJEB40715, sample SAMN01906944) | human oral metagenome | study: EMG produced TPA metagenomics assembly of PRJNA78025 data set (Human Oral Subgingival Plaque Microbiome).
CGGCTTTTACTGAATGACGTTTTATGGTATTTTACGCACACTTTTAACTTTTCATTTTATAAGGAAAACACAATGGAAGCACAAAGCCCAATGTCCACGTTATTTATTTTCGTGATCTTCGGTTTAATTTTTTATTTTATGATTTACCGCCCACAAGCGAAACGTAACAAAGAACACAAAAAATTAATGTCTGAATTAGCGAAAGGCACTGAAGTATTAACCGCTGGTGGTTTGATTGGTAAAATCACTAAAGTAACCGAAGGTGCTGAAATTGTTATCGCTTTAAACGATACTACTGAAATCACGATTAACCGTAACTACATCGTTTCAGTATTACCGAAAGGTTCTGTAAAATCTCTCTAATTTAAATTCCTAAAGGGAAAACTATGTTAAATCGTTACCCATTATGGAAGAATCTAATGGTGATCCTTGTGGTCGCCATTGGTGCTTTATACTCTCTTCCAAATATCTATGGTGAAGATCCTGCGGTGCAAATTTCCGGTACTCGCGGACAACAAGCAGACACCACCGCATTAACTGAAGTACAAAATGTACTGAAAGAAAATAACCTTCCAACCAAATCTATCGTTCTTGAAAATGGCTCCATTCTTGCCCGTTTCACCAACACAGATGACCAACTTCTTGCCAAAGATAAAATTGCAGAAAAACTTGGCAACAGCTACACCACAGCATTAAACCTTGCACCGGCAACACCGGCTTGGTTAAGCAGCATTGGGGCTAACCCGATGAAATGGGGTTTGGACTTACGTGGTGGTGTACGCTTCTTAATGGAAGTGGACATGAATTCTGCCCTTGCTAAACGTCAAGAACAGTTACAAGACACATTACGCAACGAATTACGTAAAGAAAAAATTCAGTTTACGGCGATTAAAAATGGCGACAAATTTGGCACAACGGTCACATTAGAAAACGCAGACCAAATGTCAAAAGCAGCGCGTATTATTCGTCAGTTACACCCAACATTAGACGTGTCTGATATTGGTGACAACACCTTAAACCTTGCCCTTTCTGAAGCGGCATTAACAGAATCACGTAACTTAGCGATCGAGCAAAACCTAACGATTTTACGTAAACGTGTTGCTGAATTAGGCGTAGCTGAAGCGGTTATCCAACGTCAAGGTGCAGAACGTATCGTAATCGAATTACCGGGTGTTCAAGATACGGCGCGTGCAAAAGAAATCTTAGGTGCAACTGCAACGCTTGAATTCCGCATTGTGAATTCGTTGGTGAACCCAGAATCAGCAGCACGTGGTATGTTACCTTCTGACACAGAAATCAAATATGACCGTCAAGGTAGACCTGTTGCACTTTACAAACGTGCGGTATTGGGTGGTGAACACATCATCAACTCAAGCTCGGGCTTAGACCAAAACACCAGCACGCCACAAGTAAGTGTAACCTTGGATAGTGAAGGCGGCGAAATCATGTCGCAAACGACCAAGAAATACTACAAAAAACCAATGGCAACCTTGTACGTAGAATACAAAGACAACGGTAAAAAAGACGAAAATGGCAAAACCATTTTAGAGAAAAATGAAGAAGTCATTAACGTCGCAACCATTCAAGGTCGCTTTAGTTCTAACTTCCAAATTACTGGTGTAAGCAGTTCTGCAGAAGCGCAAAACCTTTCTATGTTATTAAAATCAGGTGCTTTAATCGCGCCAGTGCAAATTGTTGAAGAGCGTACAATTGGTCCTTCACTAGGTGCACAAAACGTAGAACAAGGTATTGATGCAAGCTTCTGGGGCTTAATTGCCGTCATTGTCTTCATGCTGATTTACTATAAAATCTTCGGTATTATCGCAAGCTTTGCCTTGGTGATTAATATCGTTTTATTAGTTGGTTTGATGTCTATCCTACCAGGTGCAACACTCACTATGCCGGGGATTGCGGGTATCGTATTAACCCTGGGGATGTCGGTGGATGCCAACGTACTTATTTTTGAGCGTATCAAAGAGGAGATTCGTAATGGTCGTCCAATCCAGCAAGCCATTAACGAAGGTTATAACGGTGCATTCACCTCCATCTTCGATGCAAACTTAACTACAATTTTAACGGCAATCATTCTTTATGCTGTGGGTACTGGCCCAATTCAAGGCTTTGCGGTAACTCTTGCATTAGGTGTGGCAATTTCAATGTTTACGGCAATTACCGGAACACGTGCTATCGTGAACTTCCTATACGGCGGTAAACGTCTTGAAAAATTATCAATTTAGGTAGGATAAGATGAGATTATTTGCAAAAGATAAAAACGGACATTTTATCCGTGAAGTGAATGGGATTAAATTGCCATTCCCTCTCACTGAATTTATGAAAGTGAGATTTGTGGGATACGCATTTTCTGCGATTTTAATGGCGATTTCCCTCTTCTTCATTGTGACAAAAGGCTTCAACTGGGGCTTGGATTTTACCGGTGGTGTGGTATTTGATACTCACTTCTCACAACCGGCTGATTTAGAGAAAATCCGTGGCACATTAAATCAAAATGGTATTGCAAGCCCAATTGTACAAACAACTGGTTCTGTACAAGACGTGATGATCCGATTACCAGCTGACAATAACGATTCTGCCATTGGTGATCACGTTAAAAGCATGCTTCAAACGATTGATCCAAATATTCATATTAACAGTATTGAATTTGTGGGTCCAAACGTCGGTGAAGAACTGGCTCAAGGTGCTGTTTATGCGACCCTTGCGACTTTGGCAATGATGTTAATTTACGTTGGCTCACGTTTTGAATGGCGTTTAGGTTTTGGTGGTATTGCCTCACTTGCGCATGATGTGGTGATTACACTCGGTGTATTCTCTGCATTACAAGTCGAAATGGATTTAACCTTCGTGGCAGCAATTCTTTCCGTTGTAGGTTATTCCATCAACGATAGTATCGTGGTATTCGACCGTGTGCGTGAAAACTTCCGCAAAATTCGCCGTGTAGAAACCATTGATATTATTGATATTTCCCTAACGCAAACCTTATCGAGAACCATCATGACATCTCTCACAACGCTTCTTGTTGTGATTGCCTTGTTCTTCTTTGGTGGTCCATCAATTCATAACTTCTCATTAGCGTTATTAATTGGTATCGGTTTTGGTACTTACTCATCAATCTTTATCGCGATTGCGATTGCTTATGATATCGGCCTACGCCGCGAACATATGATTCCACCAAAAGTGGATAAAGAAGTCGATGATTTACCTTAACCTATCGAACACAAGATAAAAAGAAAGCCACCATAGCGGTGGCTTTTTTATTGCTAAAATAATGTCATTTTATGACCGCACTTTATTCGTTTACATCACCTAATAAAGCCGCATATTTCTTCGTTGATTCGGAACTTTCCAGGGTAATTTTAAACGCCATTGTCAGCGGCACAGAAAGTAACATACCTACATTACCAAGTAACCATCCCCAGAAAAGTAATGAAAAGAATACGACCAAGGTGGAAAGGCCTAAGGTTTTACCCATCATCTTCGGTTCAATAACATTACCGAACACAATATTTAATGCAATAATACCGACGGTTACGCCCATTCCTACACCAAATCCATTCAGCAATAACGCTTGAACAATAATAGGCACTGCTGCAATAATCGAACCAATATTCGGAATATAATTTAATAGGAAGGTTAAGGTTGCCCATAAAATCGCATATTGCACACCCGCTACGTCCAACAAAATCCAAGTCGAGATACCGGTAAGCAAACTAATCACTGTTTTCACGCCAAGATAACTAATCACACCGTCTAAAATACGATCAATATGATGTTCTTCCGCGACAACATCATTTTCATTGTCACTTAACACTAAAGCAAGTTTATGCTTCATCGTCGGTGCTTCAAGTAGCATAAAAATCACTGCTAAAATCAGCATAAAAACATTCGTCACCACACCAGAAAAGTTTAATAACAAACGGCTCACAAAGTTCATAATCACACTCGGATCAAAATGCTCCATAATGGCTTCGCGAGAAATCACAATTGGCAATTTCAGTTTTTGAGCTAACGCCATGATGTCATTTATACGCTCCGAAAGCAGCACTCTATATTGCGGAATAGAGCGTGTAAATTCTTGCACACTGCTGTTAATTAATCCCGCCAGGAAAAAGAAGACAATTAAAATTAAGATAAACAACAAGGCAATAGCAATACCATGTGGCACTTTGCGTTGTATCATTGCTTTAATCACTGGCGAACAAATAATGGCGATAAATAATGCCAATAAAAAAGGCACGACAATCTCCGCCGCCAATTTAATTCCCGCAAACACAATCACTAAAGCCGCCATAGCGACTACAGTGCGGTTAAAATTTAAGTTTTTTTCCACTAAATGGCTTCCTCATTTTCTTCACCTGTACGAACGCGGATCACGCGTTCTACATCATAAACAAAGATCTTCCCATCACCGATTTTCCCTGTTTGGCAAGTTTCAACAATGGTTTCAAGACATTGTTCAAGTAAATCATCCGGCACGACAATTTCCATTTTCACTTTAGGTAGAAAATCCACCATATATTCCGCACCGCGATAAAGCTCTGTATGCCCTTTTTGACGACCAAAACCACGAACTTCAGTTACTGTCATGCCACTGATACCGATATCAGATAAATTTTCACGCACATCGTCTAATTTAAATGGCTTAATAATGGCTTCGATTTTTTTCATCTTATTTCTCCAAATTTTCACGGCGTGCGGCTTTCGGGCGGAAGCTTGTAATCACTTCAGGTTTGGTATCAATATAAATACCGTCGATTAATTGCAAACAGTAAGGCACCGCACTAAAAATCCCTTTTACTAAGACTTTACCTTGCTCATCTTTCACGCCTTCTAAGGTTTCTTTGATGGCTTTTGGCTGACCCGGTAAGTTCAAGATTAGGCTATTTTTACGAATCACACCAACTTGACGAGATAAAATCGCTGTTGGTACAAAATGTAAACTCACTTGACGCATTTGTTCGCCAAATCCTGGCATTTCACGATCGGCTACCGCTAACGTAGCATCAGGTGTCACATCACGTTTTGCCGGACCTGTACCGCCCGTTGTGAGCACTAAATGACAATGGTACTCATCCACTAATTCTTTCAAGGTTTGTTCGATTAATGGCTGCTCGTCTGGAATTAATCGCGTTTCCACTGCAAAAGGGTCTACCAACGCTTGCTCTAACCATTGTTGTAATTCGGGAATCCCTTGATCTTGATACACACCACTTGATGCACGGTCTGACACTGAAACTAAACCAATTTTTAAAAGTGCGGTCATTTTTTCCTCATTTTTATACGCAATACACAGCGTCATTCTACCCTATTTTCTCTTTTACCAAAGCATAAAAAAGCCATTTAGCTTTCACTAAATGGCTTTTCATTTTACAAATTATTGTCTGGCTTGAACTTTGCCATCCACATAATCCACTGTGACCACTTTACCTGGTAATAATTGACCAGATAGAACTTGTTGTGCCAAGCTGTTTTCGATCTCTTGTTGAATTGCACGTTTTAATGGACGCGCCCCATAAATTGGGTCGTAACCCACTTCACCAATGAAATCTAATAACGCTTCAGTAAACACTAATTCATAACCACGGGTTTCCATACGTTTTGCTAAACGTTCTAATTGGATGCTTGCAATCGCACGGATGTTGTCTTTACCAAGTGGGTGGAATACCACTGTTTCATCAATACGGTTGATGAATTCCGGACGGAAATGTTGGCTCACCACAGACATCACTAAGGCTTTCATTTCACCATAACTTTCGTCTTTGCTACCTTGGATTAAATCAGAACCCAAGTTAGAGGTCATAATCACCACGGTATTACGGAAGTCTACTGTACGGCCTTGACCATCAGTTAAACGGCCATCATCCAACACTTGTAATAAGATGTTGAATACATCCGCATGTGCTTTTTCCACTTCATCAAGCAAAATCACCGAATATGGACGACGACGTACTGCTTCGGTTAAGTAACCCCCTTCTTCATAGCCTACGTAGCCTGGAGGTGCACCGACTAAACGAGATACGCTGTGTTTTTCCATAAACTCTGACATATCAATACGCACCATCGCATCTTCGCTGTCAAAGAGGAATTTCGCCAAGGTTTTGCAAAGCTCAGTTTTACCTACACCAGTTGGACCTAAGAATAAGAAAGAACCAATTGGGCGGTTAGGATCAGAAAGCCCTGCACGGCTACGACGAATTGCGTTCGCGACGGCATCAACTGCTTCTTCTTGACCGATCACACGTTTGTGCAATTCTTCTTCCATACGTAAGAGTTTTTCTTTCTCACCTTCCATCATTTTAGAAACTGGAATGCCTGTTGCTTTAGAAAGCACTTCCGCAATTTCTTCATCAGTCACACGATAGCGCAATAAGGTCATTTCTTTGCCTTCACCAGTTTCAGCGGCAGCAAGTTGTTTTTCCAATTCTGGAATACGACCGTATTGAAGCTCAGACATTTTACTTAAATCGCCAGCACGACGCGCTTGTTCCATTTCAGTTTTCGCTGCATCTAACTCTTGTTTGATGTGTTGTGAACCTGAAAGGGTCGCTTTTTCTGATTTCCAAACTTCTTCAAGTTCAGCATATTCACGTTCTTTATCAGCAAGCTCTTTTTCTAACATATCTAAACGCTTACGGCTTGCTTCGTCTTCTTCTTTTTGTAATGCCTGTTGTTCCAATTTTAATTGGATAATACGGCGTTCAAGACGATCAAGCGGCTCTGGTTTAGAGTCAATTTCCATACGGATGCTTGAAGCAGCCTCATCGATTAAGTCGATGGCTTTATCCGGCAATTGACGATCGGAAATATAACGATGTGAAAGTGTTGCCGCTGCCACGATTGCTGGGTCAGTAATATCTACATGGTGATGGATCTCATAACGCTCTTTCAAACCACGTAAGATCGCAATGGTATCTTCTACACTTGGTTCATCTACAAAGACTTTTTGGAAACGGCGCTCAAGTGCTGCATCTTTCTCGATATATTGGCGATATTCGTCTAATGTGGTCGCACCCACACAGTGTAATTCACCACGTGCTAGACTTGGTTTTAATAAGTTACCTGCATCCATCGCACCGTCAGTTTTACCTGCACCAACCATGGTATGGATTTCATCAATAAAGAGGATCACTCGACCTTCTTCTTTTGCAAGTTCATTTAATACCGCTTTTAAACGTTCTTCAAATTCACCACGATATTTAGCACCTGCAATCAAGGCACCCATATCTAAAGAAAGGACACGTTTGTTTTTCAAGCCTTCCGGTACTTCACCATTGACAATACGTTGTGCCAAACCTTCTACAATAGCGGTTTTACCTACACCAGGCTCACCAATTAATACAGGGTTGTTTTTGGTACGACGTTGTAATACTTGAATCGCTCGACGAATTTCTTCATCACGACCAATAACGGGGTCAAGTTTGCCACTTTCAGCACGAGCTGTTAAATCAATTGTATATTTTTCAAGAGCTTGTCTGCTTTCTTCTGCATTTTGATCGTTCACGCTTTGTCCTCCACGAATATGTTGGATCGCTTGTAGAATTTGTTCTTTTTTCGCACCACATTTTTTCAAAATGTCATTTAATGCGCCTCGCTCTTCAAGCGCAGCTAATAAGAACAACTCACTGGAAATAAATTTATCTTGTTTTTGTTGAGCTAATTTGTCACATAAATTCAATAAGTTAAGTAATTGACGGGAAATTTGCACATCTCCGCCATTACCCGACACTTGTGGCAATTTATTCAATTCGGCGTTTAATTCATTACGCAATAACGCCACATTCACGCCACTGGTCGTTAAAATTGGTGCAATTGAACCGTCTTGTTGATTTAAAAGTGCGGTCAATAAATGCACTGGTTCGATAAACTGATTATCTTTACCTAGCGCCAATGATTGTGCTTCACTGAGTGCTTGTTGGAATTTTGTGGTAAATTTTTCAATATTCATATGCTTATCTTCTCCTGATTAAATTCTTGGGGTCATCCCCTTTACGAGTAATTAAATAAGACCCTTTTTTGGTATTTCAAGAGAAAAAATCGACAATTTTTAATTTTTTCTATCAAATTTTATTTCTTGATAGGTTTAAGCAACTAAGATTTGATGAAGTGGCACGTCCCACGCTTCTGTTGGAAGCTGTTCGACTTGCTGACATTGATGGGCTAATCCCACAGGAATAAAAGAAGAATTTTGCCAATTTTGTAAGGTGCGATCATAAAAACCACCGCCCATGCCTAGACGGTTTCCTTGTTTATCAAACGCGACGAGTGGCGTAAAAAGAATATCTAATTCATCCAAAGGCAATACGTTTTGTACATTGAGTTTGGGTTCCCAAATACCAAACTTATTTTGGCACATTGGCGTATCTGGCAAATAACGTAAAAACAAAAGGTGATTCGGTTTGAAAGGATGCAAGACGGGCAAATAAACTTGTTTGCCTTGCGCCCAAAGGGTTTTGATGAGTTTTTCTGTCGAGATTTCTCCATCAAAAGAAATATACAAAGCAATATGCTGCGCATTTCGTTCTTCAATTAATACAATCGCTTGTTGAGTGATGGACTCTTCCGCCTGTCGCTGCTGAAGTGCGGTCAAATTTGCTCGTGTTTTACGAATTTGCTGACGGAGCTGATTGCGAAACGTTTGCTGTGTTGATTTCATTCGATTGGAAAGAATGGATTTAAGAGAAAGGTCCCAGAGTGCCGCTACGAGTAGTAGTCCTTGAACCCGACGGTCCAAGGAAACCGGTAAGGCCATTTTTAGGTTTCTTTAGTCCAATGACAAAGTCAAAGGTCAAGCCTACACACCAATGGCAGGAAACCGATTTATAAAGTTCTAAGTATCGGCTCAGGGACATAACCCATCCACGAACACCCCAGGAAATCTTTTAAATTTATACTAGCTCAATTTGATTAGTTTGACTAGCCTTTATTTGAATAATTTTGCTTATTCAAGCTCGTCCCACAAGGGACGGGATTATTTTTTAACCGGTTGAATTAAATCAGACTCTTCTGGTTTTTTCACATCCGCAAATTGTTTATCTTTATTTGCATCGATGACTTGTTGAGTTTGACTTGCTAATTGTTGTAAACCCATTTTTTCATAGGCTTCTTTCATTAAGAATAAGCCTTCGTAAGTCGCTTTAGCATCTGGATATTGTTGTAACATACCCACTACACGATTTGATACCGCTACCCACGCATCACGTTTTGCATAGAATTTTGCAATTTCTAATTCATGACGAGCTAATGAGTCTTTAATATATGCCATACGTGCCACTGCATCTTGTGAATATGGGCTATTTGGGAACGCACGAACTAAGCTTTGGAAGTTAGAAAACGCGGTTTTCATTGAAGTTGTTTCACGCGTTGCACGATCAATACCAAAGAAATCTTGGATCATGTTATCAGCCGTTGCTAAGTTTGTTAAACCCGCCATATACACTGCATAGTCACGGTTTGGACTTTGTGGGAATTGGTGTAAATAGTTATCTACAGTTACCAAAGTGGCTGTGTAATCTTGTGTTTTATAGTTTGCATAAATTAAATCAAGCATTGCTTGCTCTTGGTAAGTACTACCAGGGAAACGCTCTGTCGCCGCTTTTAAATAACGAATTGAGTCAGAATAGCTTCCTTCTTGCAATGCTGCCGCTCCTTTTGCATAAAGATCATCAACAGAAGCTTGTTCCACTTCTTTATTACCACTGCTACAAGCTGCAATCGCGAATGAGGTCAATGCAATAAGTGCAAGAGATTTTATTTTACGCATTCTTTTTTCCTTAATTTTTACGAAAATCAATAAATAAGTTACAATTAACGAATATTGTATAGAACATTACACAATAAGCCAACTTTTTAAATTTTTAGATGGATTTTTTATGCCACAAATTACCTTAACGGCTGAAATTCAGCCCGAACAAATGGGACAGCGTTTAGATCAAACCCTAGCAGAGTTGTTCCCAGAATATTCCCGTTCGCGTTTAAAAACCTGGATTGAAGCAAAACAGGTAAAAATGAACGGTGAAATTGCCGATATTCCACGTGCAAAAGTTTATGGCGGAGAGCAAATTGAAATTTCGGTAGAAGTAGAAGATGAAAACCGTTTTGAGCCACAAAATATTCCGCTCAATATCGTTTATGAAGATGACGATATTATCGTGATTAACAAACCTAAAGATCTCGTGGTTCATCCCGGTGCAGGCAATCCAGACGGAACGGTACTTAACGCACTACTCTATCACTATCCACCTATTGCCGAAGTACCACGCGCAGGGATTGTGCATCGTTTAGATAAAGATACGACGGGTCTCATGGTTGTTGCTAAAACGATCCCCGCACAAACTAAGCTCGTGCGTGACTTACAAAAACGTAAGATCACTCGTGAATACGAAGCCGTCGCCAGTGGCATTATGACCAAAGGCGGCACAGTAGATCAGCCAATGGCTCGTCATGCGACAAAACGCACATTGATGGCGGTTCACCCAATGGGTAAACCGGCTGTGACGCACTACCGCATTATGGAAAACTTCCGTAATTACACCCGCTTACGCTTACGTTTAGAAACCGGTCGTACTCACCAAATTCGTGTGCACATGGCGCATATCGCACATCCATTATTAGGTGATCAAACTTACGGTGGTCGTCCTCGTCCACCTAAAAATGCAAGCAAAGCCTTTACTGAAGTGCTGCGTAATTTTAAACGTCAAGCCTTACATGCGGTTATGTTGCGTTTAGCTCACCCGATTACGGGAGAAATGATGGAATGGTATGCCCCATTACCGGATGACTTTGTCGAATTACTTCATGCCTTAAAAGCGGATTACCTCGAACACAAAGACGAGTTGGATTATTAAGATGAAAAGCATTGTTCCAAACTGGACTGTTCCACCACACATCCAAGCTTTTACGACCACAAGAGAAGGGGGCGTAAGCCTGCCGCCTTTCGAGAGTTTCAATTTAGGCGATCATGTCGAAGATGATAAAAGTGCGGTCAAAACTAACCGCACTTTATTGGTTGAAAAATTTAATCTGCCACATTTCCCGTTGTTTTTAACTCAAACGCACAGCACTCGTGTGATTACAGTACCTTATGAGGGAAATAATTTTGAAGCTGATGCAGTTTACACCAATCAACCTAACCAAGTCTGTTTGGTGATGACGGCTGATTGCTTGCCAGTTTTATTCACCAATAAACTAGGCACTGAAGTGGCTGCAGCACATGCAGGCTGGCGCGGACTCTGTGATGGTGTTTTAGAAGAAACGGTGAAATGTTTCCAATCTGCCCCCGAAGAGATTATCGCGTGGTTTGGACCTGCTATCGGCCCCAATGCGTTCCAAGTAGGAAAAGAAGTGATTGAGCAATTTATGGCTTTTGACCCAATTGCAGAAACAGCTTTTCGACCAGATCCGAATGAAGCAGGAAAATACCTCTGTAATCTTTATCAAATTGCTACACAACGCCTCAATAAATTAGGGATTACCCAAATTTACGGTGGAGAACACTGCACATTCACAGAAAAAGAGAGCTTCTTTTCCTATCGTCGAGATAGCAAAACAGGTCGAATGGCAAGTCTGATTTGGATAAAAA
>ERZ1645004.308-NODE-308-length-11583-cov-9.036346_pt1 | contig 11583 bp, 20 predicted proteins | sample MGYA00579304_ERZ1645004 | MGnify/ENA primary metagenome ERZ1645004 (study PRJEB40715, sample SAMN01906944) | human oral metagenome | study: EMG produced TPA metagenomics assembly of PRJNA78025 data set (Human Oral Subgingival Plaque Microbiome).
AGCCCCCCACGCCCGCCCACCCCCCCCCGCCGCGGGGGGCCGGCCGGTGGGCGGCGACCGATCGTGCGCCACGCCAACGCCTCGGCCTCAGCCCGCGAGGCCCCGCGCCCCACGGCCGCGATCGCCGCCTTGCGCCACGCCAGTTCCGCCTTCGCGTCGGCACCGAGCCTGTCGGGGATCAACGAGCCCCGGGCGGACTCCTCGGCGCGCACCCGCTCCGAGCGTGCCCGACGAACCGCCGAGGCGAACCGCTCGACGTCGATGCGCCAAGCCCGCCCGTCGGTCGCCCACGCCCTGACCGCGTCCCGGCACGCCGGCCGGAGCTCGGCGGCGTCCAGGCCGGGCACCGTGTGCGTCAGGTAGTCGTGCCAGACGACGACCTGCCCGTCCGTCGCGGTGATCGCCTGCGCGGCCAGCAGGTAGGCCAGGACCCCAGCGATGTCCTGCTGCGTCACTCCCATGTCTGGCTCCCTTCGAGGAACCCGGCCAGCGCGTCGGGCGCGGACAAGGCAGCCCGCTGGTCGTTGGCGATGGCGGCGGCAGCGTTGTCGCGCATGATCTGCGCCTGGCTGCGCCGGCCCCGGGTGCGGTCGTCGTCGGCGCGGCGCATCCAGTTCCGCCAGGTCGCGACCCAGTCGAGCTTCGTGCCGCGCTGGCCGGACACGCCCGCCCAGTAGTCGCGGAACCGGTCGGTCTCGGAGGCGGTGTCGACGAGGGGGACGTTCTGGGCGGCCCAGGCGGCCATCTCGCTGGTGACGGCGAAGTCGTCGGGGATGCGTGTGCCCCGCCGCTTCGGCTTGGCCTCGTCCGTCGTTGTCGGGCGCGCTTCAGCGCGCTGTCGCACCGACGAAAGGTGACCATCTACGGAAGGTGACTCTATAGGGTTACTAGTTGGGGGTTCTATTGAGGGATTGGGTGCACGGTGGTGCACCGGGGTGGTGCATGGCGGTGCACCCCTAAACCCCTCTTCAGGGGTGCACGGTGGTGCACCCGGTGCATGGCGGTGCACCCCAGGATCGGCTGCCTCGATCATGGCCTCAGCGACCTCGTACTGCCACACGTAGAGGTTGGGTCGGCGGCGGTCGTCCCAGTCGGCCAGGCCACCCCGGTTGATGGCGGTCGTGATGACGCCGAGCTGTTCCAGGGCGCGTAGGGCGTACTGGGCGGCCCGGGTCTTCACGCCGGCGTAGGCGGCGATCCGTTCCACGCCCATGAAGGAGTGACCGGTCTCCGACGACGCGGAGTCGGCGAGGACGAACAGGACTAGCCGTGTTGTCCCGTTGATGGTTGGTGGCATGCGGAATGCCTGGGAGAGGGCCCGGTTGCTCATGGCCTCCCCCTTTGTGGTGTCTCCGGCACGAGACTCATCCTCCTAGTTGGTAGGGGTAAATGCGGGGCTGGTTTGCATGCGCCAGGTGAAGGCCGCCCACGTCTCGTCGTCCCACGCCTGCGCGGGGTCGGCGTCGTCGGCTGCGCACGCGGCGGAGGACTCGGCGAGGTCTTCCAGGTAGTAGGTCCACCCGCCTACGTCCGCGTACAGGAACAGGTAGTCGTCGATGGGTGTGTACCCCATGACCTCCCGCGCCCACTCGTAGAAGTCCTCGGCGGCGTACCCCGAGTCGTAGTAGTACGGTCCCAGCCACTCCACGACGTGGCTGGCTGCGGTCTCGCAGGGCTGGCACTCCCGCCACTCCCAGATCGTCCCGCCGTCGACGACCGTCGACCGCCTGTACCACTCGCCCTCGGGGATGCGGCGGCCACAGTCATCGCACCGGACATGCCCCCGCGACCTGGGGGACCGCTCGTGAATCACCTCAGTCATGGCAATCAGATCCCATCCACGACGACGAGAGTGGCGGGCAGGTCGATCTGGCGAGACCCGTAGGTGCACTCGTTGCCGTGCATGGCCCATGTGCCGTATCGGCGGCTGAACGCCAGGCCGTCAGCGTCGATGATGGTTGCGCCGGCCAGCGTGTCACGGACGTCGTCGACAGTGGTGAGGGACTGGCCCGTGACGTGGTCCTGAACCTTGGATACGCGGACCATGACCCCGGCGGGGTGAGCGTCATCGGCGTAGCGCTTGACCGCGTGCCACCCCACGATCCGGGAGTCATCACGGAGGACGCCGGGACGCTTGTAGGGGGCGAGGGCGTCCCCGACGGCGCGCTGAAGCTTGTCCAGGTCGGGCTTCGTCTGCGCGTGCTTGCGGGACTTGGGGACGCTCTTGGGGCGGGGGAGCCGGAACTCGGCCCACACCTCGACTGGGCCGTCGTAGCGGGGCTCCCAGTAGGCGGCCTGGGCGGCGGCCGCGGCGGCGTGCGCGACCTTGATGCGCCAGGCGTCGAGCTCTCGGCCGCGGTCATGGGTGACGACCACCCGCTGACCCGAGGCGAACGTCCGCACAGACCCCTCGGTGATCGGCTCACCGGGGACGAAGAAAGAGAATGAATCCATTGGTGTTCCTAGTGGTTCGGGGGCGGGCTAGGCCGCCAGGAGAGAGAAAAGATCACCCTGCTCGGGCACCGGCGCGGCGTCAGCGTGGCCGGTGAGGTAGCAGGTGCAGCGGGGGTCATGGGCGGCGCGGGCGTCCCACACCTGCCAGGAGTCGACGCCGTCGAGGATCGGGACGCGCCCCTGGGTGTCGGTGACCCAGCAGAGGGGCGCGTCGGCCGGCCAGCGGTCCATCCGGTGAGTGCAGGCGGCGTGGTCACCCGCCCGGCAGCCTTCGCACACGCCGCCATTGCCGTAGAAACGGCGGCACATGCATCGGTCGTAGAGGTGCGGCCACTGGGCGTAGGCGCGCCGCATGGGAGGCAGCCATGCGTGCTCTCGCACCCAGGCCGCCTCCTCAGCGGTCATCACGGGGGTATCCATCGGTCAGAAGAGGGGGATGGTCCCCATGGTGGGGTCCTCGACGTCGGCGGGCTGGTGGGCGGCGAGGCAGGCCGGGCAGACGAGCGGGCCAGTGAGGTCCGCGCTCTCGACGTCCTCGCAGTGCTCCGTGAGAAACCCGGCGTTCTCGAGTTTGCCGAGCCCGTTGCAGATTCGCCAGGTCGGGTAGTAAACGCCATCAGGGTGCTGGTGAGGCTTCTCCCACTCGACGTCGGCGATATGCCGGACCAGCCGCCCCGGCAGAAGAACACGGGTCATGACCGCCTCCCAGAGCCGTAGACGTACCGGACCACGGTCTCCACATGCTCGGCCGGATCAATACCAAGCTCATCCAGCAGGGCGCGAATGCGGTAGTGGTACCAGCCGAGGGGCGGCGTCGGGCCGGGAGCATCGACCTCGGTGCTGTTCCCCTCGTCGTAGAACGTCACCCACTCGGCGTCGTCACTGTCGCGGCGCTGCAACTCCAGGCTTGTGGTCTCGCAGGGGCCGACGTAGTCGCTGTAATGCTCGGCCATCAGGACATAAGCGCGGATCATGCGGCCTCACCGCCCCACAGGTCCAGCACCGGCTCCGACAACCGAGCCGCGATGGTCTCGCAGTAGCGCTCCCCCAGCTCGACGCCGATAGAGCGCCGCCCCAGGTTCCGGGCAGCAAGGAGCGTTGCCCCCGAACCCGCAAACGGGTCCGCCACGACGCCGGCCGGGCACCGCTCTATGAGCCTCTCCATGAGCCCCACCGGCTTCGGCGTCGGGTGCCCGGTCTTGTTCTCGGCGTCTACACCCCCCCCCTCGCCCCTGGGTGGTGGTGATGACCGCGCCGACGCGGGGAAGCCCGGTGGCCTCCCGGTCCCACCCCCGGCCGAGGAGGTGAATGTCCTCGAAGTTCGGCCCCCAAGGCAGGGTGAGGTCACCCATGCCGGGCGTGGACGCCTTGTGCCAGATGAGGCGCTGGCGTTCGCCGGCGGGGGCGGGCACGGACCAGCGGCCGAACATGAGCGCCGGCCGGTCGGTGCCCCACAGGGCGGCGACAGTGTCGCGCACAGCCGTGTCCTCATCGCCCGTGATCTTGGCGAACGTTTCGCGGCGACTGCCGGACTGGAAGTTCATCCCGTAGGGCGGATCAGTGACTAGCACGTCGGCCTCAAGCCACTCGGTGACCTCACGGCAGTCACCGTGGTAGAGGGTGACCTGGTCATCCTCGTAGTAGGGGGTGCTCACGACTCCTCCTCCTGCCAGAGGCCGCGCTCGGCAGCCAGCGCCGCACACACGGCCTCGAAGAGGAGACCGAACATGGCGGTGAACTGCTGCTCGTACGTGTCAGTGCCGAACGGGGACGGCCGGTCATCTGCGACAGGCCAGCACGCGGCCAGGTCACCAAGAGATCTGAGGAGGAACTGTGTGCGCAGGCACGGGTCGACTCCGAGATCAAGCGCATTATCCGGATCCGCGGCAAAAATGTCTGCTGCGTCGCCGACCATCGCCTTGAGGATGTCGTCTAGGGGGACGCCGCAGGCTTCCTCTTCATTCGCGGCGATCATCTGGAGGCAGCGTGCGGCGACGATTCGTGCGCGCGCCTGCGCCTGGTCGCCGGGCTTGTGGGTACGCGCCCGGTGCGCGGACTCGGCCCAGGCGGAGCAAAGTTCTGAGACGTCCCTTGCGATGAGTGCGAGAGGACCACCAGTCTCAGCGAGCTCCGTCCGACACGGGGGCATCGTGGCTCGCGCCAGGTCGGCCCGCCTGAGCATGGCCTCGAAATCCCGGCGGCGCTGTTCCATGGTCAGGGCGGTCATGACGCCACCCCCTTGCGTGTCACGGTGACGTTGAAGCCGCTCCCGTAGTAGCCGTTACCGTCGTTCCCCTCGAACTCAGCGAGGGGCAGGCGCTCATCGTCGACGATCACGAACAGGGTGTAGCGGGTGTCGTCGTAATCGCTATCACCGAGCTGGGTCGTCTTGACCTCAGCGGACATGATGCGCGCGTTCGGGGTGCCACGCTGGAACAGTTCCGTGAGCCCGTAGTTGCCGGAGTAGCACCAACCGCACCCTTCATTGCCCGCGAACCTGAGCACGGTTCCGTCGTCGAGGGTGAGAGTGCCCCCGTCAACCTTGGTGACGTACCGGCCGGCCAGGACCGGGGTCAGGTCGTCGCTGTCGTAGTAGACCTTCCTCATGCTGCGGCCCTCCCGGTGTCGGTGAGGGCGAGGAGGCGCGCCTTGCGGCCGGAGACAGTGACCTCGAACTGTCCAGTCTCTTCAATGAGGCCCTTGTCCTGAAGCTCACGCACGGCGGTACGGGCACGGGAGGGAGACAGGACGCCGCTCGTGAACCGCTCGACGTCGGCGAGCGTGAACGACCAGGGAGTGTTGCAGTTGCGCACCCGGTTCAGGACGACGGCCTGCGAGATGGTGACGTCCGTGATGGAGTCGGCGGCCCACTGGCTGGTGACGGGGTCGTTGGCGCGCACGGAACCGCGCTCCTTGGGGTGAATGGTGCTAGCAGTAGTCATGCTGCGATCTCTTTCTCTCGGTAGGGGATACGCCCACCATCAGCGGTGAGCAGGAAACGGCCACCCGGGTAGGTGACAGGCACCAGCCCCGGATCATCGGCCTGGGTGACAGCCCACCCGGCACGGCGGGCCTCCTCCCTGTGCGACTCCACGTGCCCGTGGCAGCCGGTCGTCCCAGACCCGCACAGGAGGATCAGATTCTCGGGGCCGTTGACGTCCACCTTCCTCGTGCCCCCCATGCCCCGCGCGCGGCGGTGCTGGAGGTTGCCGGACCCGTCCGAGAGGTCACGCCCACACCGGACGCACCTCCACCGGTCACGGTCAGCCACGAGAAGCCTGGTCGCCATATCCGGCCCCGTGTGTCTCACGCTGCGACCGGGGCCTTGAGCCGGTCGACGTCGGCGCGGGCAACGAGGGCGGCACGCCCCAGCAGCGGCCGGTACCCGTCCAGGCGCCCATCACGGATAGCGGCACGAATCTGCCGGCCGTCCCGGTACCCGAGCTCGGCGGCAGCCTCGGACACGGTCATGAGGTCAGCCCGACTCATCTCGGGCGGCCACTCCTTGAGGTGCATGGGATGTCCTTTCGTTGGGGAGTGTCCAGTGCTCCACTGGACATCACCAAGGCTAGAGCCGTTCGTCCACTGCTGTCCAGTGCACACACGTAACGAAAACGTGAACGTCCAACGCATATTGGTTGCACACTCAGTGTCCAATGAGGCACCATTGAACGCATGACCGACCCCACCCCAACCCTGGGACAACTCATCCTCACCAGCGGCCGCTCCTACCGGCACCTAGCCGAAGCCAGCCACCTCTCCAAGAGCAGGATCGGCCAGATGGCCGCCGACCAAATCCGCCAACTCCCCGGACCAGACACCATCACCAATCTCGCCAACGCCCTCGGCATCCCCGCCGACGACGTCGAAGCCGCCGCCCTCCAAACCCTCACCAAGGAACACGGCCCACTCCTCACCACCGCACGCCGCCTCGCCCAGCTCGACCCACGCAGCCGCCGCATCATCAACGCCGTCCTACGCGCCCTCGAGGAAGAGCAATAACCATGGGCCGGCCACCACTACCCGTCGGCACCTGGGGCGACATCAACGTCCAGACCACCGCCAGCGGACGCTACGAGGCCCGCACCCGCTACCGCGACTACGACGGCGTCACCCGCCACCACCTCCGCGCCGGAGACACCCCCCGCAAAGCCAAGACCGCACTCACCGCCGCCCTCGCAGACCGAGCACGCACCATCGGCGAAGAGATCACCGCCGAGTCCCGCCTCACCGACCTCGCCACCATGTGGGCCGAAACCCTCAACGACCGCTCCGACTCCACCCGCCACGCCTACCGCCAGTCCCTCGACCACCACCTACTCCCCGCCCTCGGGCAAAGACGCCTACGCGAGATCACCACCCAGACCGTCGAGCGCACCCTCAACACCATCACCGACCGCCACGGACCAGCCACCGCACGCCGAGCCCGCACCGTCCTGTCCCAGATCATGGGCCTCGCCCTCAGGATGGACGCCCTAGACCGCAACCCCGTCACCGACTCCAAGCAGATCGCCACCAAGAAACCCGAGCCACGGGCACTGACCGCCACCGAGCTCGCCCAGGTACGCGACGCCGTCGCCGCCCACGAGGCCAAGGGCCGCTCCAAGGCCGACCTGGCCGACGTCATCGAGACCCAGGTCGCCACCGGCGCACGCATCGGCGAAGTCCTCGCCCTACGGTGGCAGGACGTCGACCTCGACGCCGGCACCGTCACCATCGCCGGGACCGTCGCACTCACCGCCGAGCCACCACGCCGACCGTTCCGCCAGGACCACCCCAAGACCTCGACGTCGAGGCGCGTGCTACGGCTCCCAGACTTCGGCGTGGCCGTCCTACTACGACGCAGCGTCGAAGGCCCACAGTCCGACCTCGTGTTCCCCTCCTCGAGGGACACAGTCAGAGACACGGGCAGCGTGAGAAAGTCACTCCGCCTCGCCCTGAAGGGGACCGGCCTGGAATGGGTCAGCACCCACACCTTCCGACGCACCGTCGCCACCACCCTCCAGGACCCAGAGGTCGCCGCCGCCGTCCTCGGCAACGGCCCAGAGGTCGCCCGCCGGCACTACGTCGAGCGCGCCGCCATGGCACCAGACGTCCGAAACGTCCTCGACCAGCTCGCTCCGCAAAGCGGGGCATAAGCGGGGCGAAGCATCACTCTGGACACAACCAAGGGGCGATGAACGACAGGGGACACGCTTGGAATCACGGGGTTTCAGGTACCCCCACTGGGATTCGAACCCAGGACCTTGTGCATAGCCTCCAAGGCGTCTTTCAGTGGACAGCCAGCGACAGCCAAGGTCTCGCAATACGCACCACAGCGCGGGGAACGTCAGGGAGCGTACAACGAAGCGCACTGGACGTCCAGCGCAGATTCGACCCCGATTCGATGGGAAAGCGGGGCGTAAGCGGGGCGTACACGGGCACTGGACACTGTATATACGCGCGACCCCGGGTAACCCTCGGGGAGGGGGAGACCACTCCCCGCCGCCGACGGGGCCGTGGGTGTGTTTTGGTGTGATTTTGACGCCCCTACCGGGTGTTTTTGGTGTGTGTGGGTGGGGGTTGCGTCGCATCGTATTGGGGTGTACTATTGGGGTATCGGAAGGGCAGGGGAGCCCGACCGAATCCCCCTGAAATATCCCCTGATTGGAGAGATTGAAATGAGCAAGCGTGTGGTTATGGCGATCGTGGTGGTGCTGGGCATCATGTGGGCCGGTGGTGCGTGTGGCAGTGGTGCGTCGAGCTCTGTGAGCGCACCCGAGTCGGTCGCGTCGGTCTCGCCGGTCGTGGCGTCGTCGCCGTCGGACGTGGACATGGGTGTGGTGCCTGACGATGGTGTGGTGCTCACGCCGTGTGATGAGGAGGACGGCGGTGATCCTGTGCCGGGCGTCGACGGTTGTTTCTGGGACGCGAGTACACAGGGCAATGGGCACGGTAGTGACGTGATTGTGTGGTGGTCGCGCTGAGTGTGTGGTGGGCCGGGGTCATCCGTGGTGGTGGCCCCGGTCTGTCGTGTGTGGTGGGCGTGCGCATGTGGTGTGTTGTGCACCGCGCGCGGGAGTTTCGTATCCACCTGTACATCATGACGTACTGGGGTGTACACTAGTGTCATGAGCAGCACAGAGACCACCGCCTACCGGATTCAGTCAGCCGGCCGGGACGTGAGCGACCTACTCGACCCGGAGCAGCAGTACTCCTTCCCGATGGACGAGGACGATGAGATGGTCCGCCACGGCGTGAGTGGCTGTCTGACTCTCGCTGACCTGGCTGCCTACATCGCCTGCCACGCTATCGAGGCGCCCGCCCCGGTCCTGGTCCGCATCACCGGCCCGATGTCTGAGGACACCCCGTGCGATGAGGAGGATGGTGAGGTCCTGGTCCTCCCCACGTCTGCCGAGATCGTCGAGGACGACGCCGCATTTTTCGATCTGGTTGGCGAGCTGGTGGATATGCACTACGGGCAGGGGCTCGACTGTGAGGCCCTGCGCGAGGTCGCCGCGGAACGGATGTGAGTGGCGCGCCCCGCGGTATCCACCTTGCATCCCCAATGTATCGGGGTGTACACTTGAGTCATCACAAGGGGGCAGGAAGTCCCCACCGAATCCCCAAGGAGAACCCAATGACCATCAGCATCGCCGCGTCCCTCTCGCAGGCAGTCGAGACCATCACGGCCGAACTTGACTATGACGGCAAGGAGTACAGCGTTAGCGAGACACCCTACGGCGAGTTCGTTCTGAAGGTTGAGGACAAGAAAGTCCGTATCGCGTGGTGTAACACCTCGCCTGCGAGTGAAGCGATCTACGCCAATATCTACGACCAGGACGGGCAGTGGGTGGCCGGGAACCTCACCCCCGGCGAAACGCTCGCCTACATCGCCTGAACCGCTCAGATAGCCCCGATGGTCGCACGGCCGGTCCGACTCCGGACGGGGGCGCGAACCCCAACCCAACCCCTGAAAGGACCACCACCATGGCTACAGGCGACCGCGTTCGGTCTCTCATCACGACAATGTTCCCCGGCGCTGACGTCACGGTCACCGTCGGCGAGGACGGCCGGGAATCGGTGACGCTCGCACGGACCACCGTGTGGGTTGCGGCCGACGAAAAGGACTACGAAGCGGCTGTGAACGTGCTGGAGCGTCACGGCCAGGATGTGCGCCTTTCGTGGGGGCAGCGCGTCGCCGCCCTGGTTGGTCCGGCCGTGCCGTGGGAGGACACGCCCAGCGGTTGCGTGTTCCGCACGACCGGCGGTGACGTCGAGCTCTTCGTTAGGCACGGCTCCGAGACCTGCGACGCCTTCGGTGAGGATTATTGGGTGCCACCGGAGTACGTGGTCACCCAGCCGGGCAGGCACGCGATTGCTTCCGGTGCGCCGTGGCGTGCCGTGTGGGACGCGGCCCGCGCGTGCGAGCGGCACACCGCACCGGAGTGCGTGACGGGAGCCACGCACTAGATAGTGATCTACCGCTGTACATTGGACGTACACCGGTGTACACTTAAGACATCGGGAAGGCAAAGGAAGCCCACCCAATCCCCCAAGGAGAACCCAAAATGAGCACCTACAGCACCTACAACGAAGCCGTTGAAGCCGAGATCGTCGCCCCGATCGCCACGAGTGAGGACGTCCTGGGCAAGCCGGTCAGGGAGGCATTCGACGTCGACGCCATCGCTGATGCCACCATCGTCCAGTGCGTCCCTGAGAGAGGAGATGTTTTCTTCTGTGTCAACCCCGACATTGATGCCGATGCGTTCTGGGCGATCGTCATGAACAACGCCCGCTGAACCTCTCAATCCGCCCGGATGGTCGCAGGGGTGGTCCAACTCCACCCCCGGGCACGAACACTCCCCCCCCCTACCCCCTGGAAGGACCACAACCATGAGCACCATTGCAGAGCGCGTCGCCGTCGCCCTTGCTGCCGAGACGGGCGAAGCGGTTGACAGCATTGACGTCACCCGTTCCCCGTTCAGCGGGTACTGGACCGGGCAGGCAGGCGGAGTCACCGTGTTTGCGGAGCGCGGGCGCGCCCGCATTTTCCTTGGCGATAGCTTCTTCGTCTACGACAACATGACGATGTCCACTAGCGTCGAGGTCATCCGAGACGCTATCCGGGCCGCCCGGGAAGACCGCGCTGTAGCGGAGGAATTGTGCGGATGGCTCGAGTACGCCGGCTGGAAGCGCGTGACCGCTACCAAGGATTGGGGACGGTGGCGTGTCACGGCAGTCTCAGGGCGAGGCGACGGCCACGCGGTGCGCGCAACAGTCGTGGGCGGGCGTGTCTTTCTGCCACTGTTGGAGAACAGCGCCACGGTTCGGGAGAGCGTGCTCAAGATTCTCGAGCGGAACGGCGTCCCCGTCTCCCGTTGACCAATCGCCCGGCGCTCCGTAGTGGGGTGCCGGGCACAACCATAGAAAGGAACCACCATGACAGAGACAGATTTCGATGTGGACGAAGCGGCCGACGCGCTTGGAGCTTTTGAGAACGCGGATGAGGACGCGGCCCGGGCGCTGGCTTCGGCGCGTGGGCGTATCCGGGCGCGGCACTGGCCGCCGGGGGAGGAGGAGGACTCACTCAGCGCGGCGACGCGGTACGTCGCTGGCTGGCTTGACCTGGGTGAGGCGGCGGCGGCGGTGCGCGCGGGGGAGGCCGCGCTGACGACGGCGCGGGCTGAACTCCGTGGCGCGGCGGGCGCCGCGGCGGGCGGGCTCGAATCCGCCGGTCATGCTCGCTCCGATCCGGTCCGCCTCGCTCTGCACGGCATCCTCGTCGGCCGCGTCGGCGACCTCGGAGGGACGCGGTGCGAACGCCGAGTCGGCGACTGCGGGCTCGGCGTCCTCGGGCGCCGGCCCGGCCTCCTCCAGGTCGTCCTCGTCGTCCCATTCCTCGGACTCCTCCTCGATGGGACGGTGCGCGTCGACGTAGATGATCCCCGTCAGCCGGTCGAACCAGGTCCGACCCAGCTCGTCGGTGGTGTACTTGAGGATGAGGAGCAGGCCGCCGACCAGGGTGAACAGGCCGACGAAGCCCTCCACGGCGTACTTCTTGACGGCGGCCCACTCGGCCGGGCCGCCGGCCCCGCCGGGGGGGCCGTGGGGCCCGCCGGTGACCAGGCCGATGCCGGCCTCGGCGAC
>ERZ1645004.312-NODE-312-length-11565-cov-4.522155_pt1 | contig 11565 bp, 9 predicted proteins | sample MGYA00579304_ERZ1645004 | MGnify/ENA primary metagenome ERZ1645004 (study PRJEB40715, sample SAMN01906944) | human oral metagenome | study: EMG produced TPA metagenomics assembly of PRJNA78025 data set (Human Oral Subgingival Plaque Microbiome).
GCGGTGCCCACACCACTGTCAATGTCGCCGCTGTTGAGGTAGTACACGGTGCGGTAAATCGCAGTGCCGGGGATCATCACCACCGACGCCGGCACCGTAATCGTGATGCGGGGAATGCTGATGCGCTTGGTCAAAAGCGCACCAAGCAAGCCCACCACCAGAGCCCCGATAAACGCCGCAAACTGGGGCTGTAACCCGGCCTCGGCGCACACGAGACGCACCATGTTAGCAACCGTGCCGATCGTGGTGGCGGTAATCGCCATACGGCGGGAAGAATTGAACAAAATAGCGAACCCGGCGATACCAACAATCGTCGCCCCTGTGGCCTCCAGGTACCACAAGAGATTCGGCGTCGCCGGATCCGGCGGCAGGGGCTGCAACCCCGTAATCAGCGACACCGCGGTCGCCGCCATGGTTGCGGTACAGATCACCGTCGTGGCGTAGCACAATCGGGACAGGCCGGAAAACAGGTCGAACCGGCTCAGATCCAACAGCGACGAGAACAGCGGAAACCCGGGGATAAGGAACAGGACGGACGCCACATATCCGGTGGTGAACGTGGGGGAATCAATAATCCCCACCATGGCGAGCCCCTTCGCCATAAACAAATACATGAGGCTGGCGACCACGGCAGCCATGGCGGTTGTACCCAATTGATTCAGGTGGCGGCGGGCGCATGAATGCCGAACAATCTGCCCCACCGCGGCGGCCAGGGCCACCACCACCGCCTCCAGGAACGGATAATGGTTGAGCACCGCAAACCCGCTACAGGCCAGGCCTGCGGCCAGGGCCTGCACCCACACAGGCCACCGCTTTCCGACTCTTTGTTCGATCTGGTCAAGCTCCCGGTGTAGCTCCTCCGCGGTGTAGCTGCTCCCCATGTGATGGCTTAAGTTTTCCAGCGCCTCAATGCGGGAAGCATCCACAGCAGGATTATCCCGGTTGACCACAATGGTGCGGAAAAGCTCCCCCTTATGGAAGGAACAGGTTATATTATTGACCGAGATCACGGCTTCAACCCGGTCAAAGCCCAGGGCGCGTGCGGCCCGTTTCATCGCTCGGATAACGCGATAGCCGCCGGTGCCTGCGGCCATAATCATGGCGCCGAGCCGAAGCACGGCATCCGCATCCTCCCCCATTTGGTGCTCGGCTTCGACTAATTGCAAAAGGTGATGAGTGTCTGATTCTTCAGCCATGATTCCCATTCTGGCACTCATTACCCGGCTTGACGAGACCCAATAGCGTGCAATTGGCCACTTTTTATCGGGTGCGCTACCACCTGGTTGCCGCATGGCTACCCGGCTAATCGGGCGAGTGTCGCATCGTAAGCCCGAATCCATCGCACCGCCCTATCGTATTCTCCTGCCTCGATAAGCGTTAGCAAGTCCGCATTGTCCCGAACCAGGGTTTGAATATGCCGCAGGAATTCGGGAGTGGCAAGGCCCCGGGCAAACCATTCCGGGTCCCGTCCCGCCTGATAACGTGCAGGATCGGCGGCGGCCGGCGCCCTTCCGCTCCCCCAGGGATCCGCCGCGAGCGGCCCTCCGATAACCCAGTCGCGTAACCAGCGAAGCCGCTCGGCGGGGCATAACATCGCGGCAATGGTTACCCGAGGTTGCAGTACATCGAACATATCGATCAACTGGTGCCGACTGTATTTCGGGGACCACTGGCCCACAAACACCCCATCATTCATTGTGACCAATCGTTGCGCGGTGCGTTTCAAGAAGCACAGCTCGGTGGCGGCACTCCCCACTGTCTGCCTCATTGCCCGCCTGCACGCCGACCCCCGCCCAGCAGCCCACTCCCCACGCTCCTGCTCACGCTTGAACCCCCGAATATAACCACGCACATACCAACCTGGTTGCAAGCAATACACGTCGGTGACCCGCAGCCAACCCTGATCCTGGGCATCCCAGCCGGCGCCAACGGTGTCTCCCACATCGAGGGCATAGTGCCGCAGCGGGGCGGAAACGAAGAAACAATTCGGTGCTAGCGGTACCGCGGGAAAGGTTTCCTCCGGCAACCGGAGGGCATCACCTAAGGCACCTCCACCCCCATGAGGGTGAGCGCCCCTACCAGGACCACCAGACCGACGCACTGCATTCATCCCACCCGTATCACTGGCATCACGTGACTGGAGCGCCCGGCCTGGGCGTCCTGTCTCGTCCGGGCGCCGCACCCCAGATGGCTGGCGCGACGCGGCACCAACCACCCGATGCTCCCCTCTGATCGTGATGCGCACCGGGGGCGTCACGATTGCTCACCACCCAACAATTGCCCGGCCTCCCCGCACAGCACTTCGAGAAGCCCCACATCCCGCAGGCTGCGACGCAACAAGACCGCATCCGGGGAGTTCAGCACCCAGGCGGCGGTCTCGGACCAGGTGGCAGCCGCCGCCAGGTCGGGGTATGCGTGCCGGTGGGCGTCGACAAGCGTGAGGAAGAGCCGCACCGGATCCTGCTGCCGCAATACTACGTGGACGCCATGGGTGTCGTCGGCGTCATCGCTGGTGGCGGGGAGCAGCCGGTTCGCCCATTCGGCGAATTCCACATCGGTGTCGCGCAGCAGCGTATCCCGGCGCGCCCGACAGGTCATGTGCACATAGTGGTGGACGGGTGCGGGGCAGGCGGTGAAGAAGTCCCGGAAAGTGCCGGTGTCGAATGCGGGTGGCCAGTAGCTGGTGAAGAAAAGGCGGCCGACATGGCAGGAGTAGGCGCGGCGTTGGAGGAATGCGCGAAGTTTGGCGCGTTGTTCGGGGTCGGTGGGGGCGTCGCCGTAGACGAGGTTTCCTGGTTGGAGCCGGATAATGGTGGTGACGATGAGGCGATGGGTGCTGGCCACCCCCGCACCGCAAAGCGTTGACGTGTCGGCCCGGGCGGCACCGCCACCAGCATTACCAGCAATGACAACATCCCCGGGTACAAGGGGAAACGCGGTGTGATCGGTGTTGGTGATGGCGTACCGGTCGTGTCGGCGCGGGACCCGCCTGGCAGTGAGAGTTTCGGAACAGTTAACCACGGGGTAGAGGATTGGTGGGCTGGCCGCGGGCGGAAACGTGAGAGTGAGGGTCGAGGTGGGCATGGGGCCTCCTTGAATAAGGCAGTGTGGTTCCAACAGTGCGCATAGTGTTGGACTGCCCGGGCCCCGATTTTGGCCAGGCGGGCTAGCTCATTTTTTTGTAGAACCAGCCCATGACCGGCGAGAGGACGCGGGTGGGGGCGACCGATGAGACAACATTCATGGCTTTGGAGAGGGGTCCTGGGACGACGCGGCGGCGGTTTTTGGCCATGGCTTCGAGGGTTTCTTTCGCACAGGACTCGTAGGTGGTCCACAACACATCGGGGACGACCTTATCCACGATGGATTTCTCGTTCTCGGGAATGATGGCGTCGCGGACGGGGCCGGGGGCGAGAAGGGTGCAGCTGACGCCGGTGTTTTTGAGTTCGTAGTGGAGGGCTTCGGTGAACGCATTGACGCCGGCCTTGGTGAGCACATAGGTGGCGTTGTTGGGGATGGGGATGTTGCCGGCGGCGGAGCCAACGTTGCAGATAGCGCCGGTTTTTCGGCGGATCATGCCGGGGAGGACGGCGTGGGTGAGTTCGAACACTGCGGTGGCGTTGAGGGCGAATTGGGTGGTTTCGTAGTCCCAGTCTTGGTTGATGAAGGGCCCGAAGCTGGCAATACCGGCGGAGTTAATGATGATATTGATGTTTCGGTCGCGGATGTCGTCGATAAGCTTGTGGAGCTGATCGGGATCCGCAAGGTCGCAGGGGTAGACCTCGGCGATAATGGAGTGTTTGCGCTCTAGCTCGTCGGCAAGCTGGGCGAGAATGTCGGCGCGGCGGGCGACAAGGATGAGGTTGTGACCGAGTTTGGCGAGGTCGCGGGCAATTGCCATGCCGATGCCTTGGCTGGCGCCGGTGACGAGTGCGCGGGCGTCTATGGAGGGGGCCGGTAGTGTCATGGTTTTCTTGCTCCTCTGTTTGGGTCGTTTTAGCTTACTTTACGACGACGTACACTAGTACCTATGGCCGATATGGATAAGCATGATCGAATTGTGTGGATTGACCTGGAAATGACGGGTTTGGATATTCACGAGCACACCATTGTGGAGGTGGCCGCGTTGATAACGGATGCGGATTTGAATGTGTTGGGTGAGGGGGTGGATGTGGTCGTGCATGCCAGCGAGGAAGAATTGGGGCGGATGAATGAGTTTGTGACGAACATGCACGAGTCGTCGGGGCTATTGGCGGAGATTCGGGAGTCGAAGGTGACTCTCAAGGAGGCCGAGGATGCAGTGTTGGAGTTGATTGCGAAGCATTGTGACTCGGAGCATCCGGCGCCGTTAGCGGGGAATTCGATTGGGACGGATCGGGGGTTTATTCGGGAGTATATGCCCAGGTTGGATGAGGCGTTGCATTACCGGATGATTGATGTGTCGACGGTGAAGGAGTTGGCGCGCAGATGGGCGCCGCGGGTGTATTATCACCAACCAGAGAAGGACATGTCGCATCGGGCGTTGGCGGATATTGTGGAGTCGATTCGGGAGCTGGATTTTTACCGGCGAGTGTTGTTTGTGGCAAATCCGCGAAACCAAGCGTGCGAGTCGGCGCAGGCTGCCGCGATCGAACGATACCAGGAGTATTTACAACCATAATTCCGTGTGATATCCTGAAGTGTTCCGCCGACATGGCGGGAATGGTGATTATAGCTCAATAGGTAGAGCACCAGGTTGTGATCCTGGGTGTCGCGGGTTCGATTCCCGCTAGTCACCCTGATGGGCGCGGCATGTCGCGCCCGTTTTTCTTGCACACACTCCCTACTACCAGCGGTTTTTACAATTCTGGGTTTTTGGGTTAGCATTGTTCTCACTGCTTGAAGGCAGTGATGGTGGCTGTAGTTCAGCTGGTAGAGCACCAGGTTGTGATCCTGGGTGTCGCGGGTTCGAGCCCCGTCAGCCACCCCTAACGGTGAGGTTTTATACCTCACCTTTTTCTTTTACCCGCTTTACGACGGGGACGTCTAAAGCAATTTTTAAACCAGGAAGCTTATTCAGCGTCCCCAAACATGACTAGTTTCCGGGAATAACAAAAGACAAGCTAGATGGCATATTCTTTCTGATCTTCCACTTGTTAGCGTAGATGGATTTCCCCAGCAGCTGAATAAGCTTCCTGAATAAGCTTCACGATAAAATCAGGTATCAAATCCCCCACGACTGATAAATACGTCATGTTATAGTTGCTTCATTAGCATTTTGAGCACAAAGGTAGAAGATGTATTTAAGCAAACTTACGCTTAAGAATTTCCGCCAATTTAGCGAGGAGGACCCGTTAGAAGTTGACTTTCAGCCTGGCGTTGTAGCATTAGCCGGCCCTAATGATAGTGGAAAAACTGCAATCATAGATGGAATACGCTACCTTCTTAGAACCCGAGATCAGGATTATCAACTTTTTCAAGATGATGACTATTACATCAGTCCAAACAATGAGCAAGCCAATTATTTCACAATTAGTGTGATCTTCGAAGATCTATCTTGTGAAGATCGAGCTCGATACCTTGAATATTTAACCTATCCTATCGATTCTTCTGGGACACGAAAAACGGATGAAGATGTTATCCTTCAGTTAACATTGCGTGTTGAAAAAAAGAAAAATGGCAATCGTTTTTGGAATGACGCAAAACTTTACTGCGGATCAGAAGCTTTAGTAGGGAAAATCGTAGACTCAGAAACCAGAAATCTACTAGCTTGTACCTATCTACGCCCATTACGTGACGCAGAACATGAAATGTCTTCAGGACGAAACTCCCGCTTGTCTCAAGTTCTGAAACAATTCCCATCAATCAATGATGGCGAGAAAATAATTAATGGTTACATACCCACTTCGGATAATGAGCTAAGAGAACTTAGCTTATCCGGATTATCAGACTTACTAAAGATACTTATTAATGATAACAACAGCATCAAAGAGGCAACAGATGAGTTAAATCAAAAGCATCTAACGAATTTAATCCTCCGGAATGAATCCATCACTGGTGAATTTACTTTTACAACCGGAGCAACGGATGATGCTAAATTACAACAAGTATTAGAGCAACTTGATTTAACGCTCAAAGGTAGCGAAGGACAAAGTGACAGAGGCCGCTTTGGACTTGGCTCTAACAATCTACTATTTATAGCCTGCGAACTATTACTCATAGCTAAAGGTGATATTGGTTTCCCTCTTCTATTGGTTGAAGAACCTGAAGCACACCTACACCCTCAACGTCAATTACAGTTACTAGAATACCTACTTGAACAGGCTGAAGGCACATCAAAAATCCAAGTAATTATTTCCACACATAGCCCAATTCTTACTTCAAAAGTCAAGGTCGAAAATATCATCCTTGTCAATCATGGAAAAGCACATTCTTTAGCAAAGGGCAAAACCCAACTCTCAAATAATGACTACAGTTTCCTGTCAAGGTTCCTGGATGTTACCAAAAGTAATTTATTCTTCGCTGAAAATCTGATTATCGTGGAAGGTGATGCGGAAGAACTACTTATACCAGTCATCGCCAAATTAATTGGTTATGACTTAACAAAACATGGCATTTCAATTATTAATGTGGGAGGTGTTGGTCTGCGACGATATTCTCGCATTTTCCAGAGAAAAGACGAAAATGCTCAACCTGTAGGTATCAGGGTATCTAACATAACGGATCGTGATCTCATCCCAGAAGCAGCTCTCCCAATATTAGGGTATGAGCACCCAAAAAGTGAAGAAGAGGATAAAAAATCAACCCGAAGGTGGCGATCTGAATCTGATCCAAAACTTGGCAAGATATGGGGAAATGAAGAATCCATCGAAGAGGGCCGAGAAAACTATATCCGCAGAAAGAAAGAAGGCGATAGCAATTTCGTAAAGACTTTCGTGTCGGATCACTGGACTTTTGAATACGATCTGGCATACGCAGGCTTAGCAAAAGAAGTATTTGCAGCAGCTAAATTAGCATTAAAAGACGAAAGTCTACATAAAGAAGATAACTATTGTAAAAAACGCGAAGAAATTCGCAAAGAAGCTATCAATGAATTCTACAAACTGTCTGATGCCCGTTCGGTACCCCCTGCCGTTCAAGCGTACAGACTTTTTATCGAGGGAAGTAAAGCATCAAAGTCGATAGCCGCACAGTATCTTGGGGATATTCTCTATGAAAGGTTTACCAATCCTGATTCTGAGAAGTTAAGGGATTACTTACCATCGTACATTATTGAAGCAATTGAATTTGCGGCAGGCACTAACACTAATATGCATAATTATAAAGTGATTGAATAAATGCTACTACCGGTAACACCTATCACAGATGAAGAAATTCAAGTCATCGCTCAAAACTCAGACTTGAAACCGCTAGATTCAGAACGTCTGGATTTTCTCAAAAATCTAGGCCCAGTAGATGTATCTGCTTGTCCCGGCAGTGGTAAAACAACATTAATTATCATGAAGTTATTACTATTAATGGAGAAATGGGAATCAACCTCTCAGGGTATTTGTGTTTTATCACACACTAACGTGGCAAAAAATGAAGTATCAACACGATTAGAGCGAACTGGAATTAATCATAATTTGAATGGTAAACCACATTTTGTCGGCACTATTCATGGTTTTATCAATCAATTCATCACCTATCAATACCTATTCTCTATGGGTTATCCGCCTCAACAAATCAATACCAATCTTGCCTATGAGTGGAGGTGCAAGAAAATATCACACCAAACAAGGGTCTATCTAGAACAGCACCATATAGAGCTTAAAGATATTAAGATCGAATCTATTAATGAGAATTCCCCTTTTGGCGACAAACTGATAGATAAAAAGAATGCACCTGGCAAACACACTTTGACATATCAAGAAATTGCAAAAGTATTTTGGCAATCCATTCGAAACGGAATTATAACGGACGATGAAATTTTATTTTTTGCCAAAATAGCACTTGAAATATGCCCAGAAATAATACAATCGATTAGATACCGATTTCCCTTTGTGATTACTGACGAGACCCAGGATTGCTCATCAGCTCAGATGGAATTACTCAACCACCTATTTGATTCTGGTGCGGATAAAAAGAGTAAATCAGTGATTCAACGAGTTGGTGATCCAAATCAAGCAATTTATTCCAGCTCTGAAAAGATTAATTTTCCCAATAAGGATTCTATCACCATCGCCAACAGTCATCGGCTAAATGGAAAAATAGCAACCATTGCTACTTCTCTTGCGGTATCAGGAATTGAGGGAGGATTAAAGGGAATCAACGATTCTAATCCGCAAAATCCTCTGCATTTTATTCTATTTGATGACCAAAATATTGAAAAAGTACTCCCAACATTTGCCGATATTGTATCATCTAATATTCCACCGGATGTTATTAGTAATAATAAGGTAGCTGCAATTGGAGACAGAATCAGGGGAGAAAATGAGGAGAAACGCCCCTATTCGCTTCGAGATTATTACCCTCCTTTCTCTGCAGATAAACAAACAAGAGATTTTAAACATTTTTATGATTATGTTGTCCATGCACAATTAAGCATCAAAGAATCAGGGATGTTAAGTGATGGAGTTGAGATTTTAGCCGATGGATTTACCCGCATTATCAGTAATGATAAATTTGCTATAAAAACTTCTGCCCGAAGAAAATACCAAAACCTGATTCAAACACTACATGACAACAAGATAGACGCTGGAGAAATCAAAAATCTATTTTCTAGAATATTACTTGAAAAAAGCACTTCTAAAATAACATATTTTGATCTACTGCTTAATATTACTAAAGATATAGTACTTCCAGGTAGTAATCATGATCAAGAAATAGAGAAGATTAAAAATTTCTACGCCATTCCAAAGGAGAACATTCATCGATCCCCTTATCCTCCCACTAATGTGTTCCAGCACAACGGAGTTAAAATTGAACTATCTTCGATCCATGCAATCAAAGGTGAAACACATGCAGCGACCCTGCTATTAGATACTTTTAACAGGATGTACTTTGTCAAACGTATAATCCCATTCCTACTCGGGCATAAAATTCCGAAGCGAACTACGGACAAACACAAAAGAGCTATTTGTGGAAGCTTTGTGGCTTTTACTCGCCCCACCCATCTCCTAGCAGTTGCAGCTCCTGAATCTCACCTAAAAGAGAATGAAATCTCTAAATTAGAAGAAAGAGGATGGACCATAGATACATCTCTCTGCGAACCATGGGATGAGTTCGGGATGGAGTCATGGTTACTATAGGCAAGCTCGAACACTATTAAGATTCAGACAACCCCCTCGTCGTAAAGCCCAATCAGCAGCTACAAAATTGCTATTACCCCCGCATGAGTACGCAATGCACAGTCACTACACTGGAAATCACCGCGGGTTAACACCAATGGAGGTTATGATGGATATATTCGCTAGACAACAGGCCAAGCCATTCTTTCTGGTGCTCATCCGGCTAGTGGTCATGGCGGCATTGGCGCTTGCGACCTACGGCGTCCTCAGGGTGACCGGTATTAGCAGGGATTTTCCGCCGACCGATATTATCTATTTTCCGTTTGTCACTATTATCTGCGGTGTCGTTATTTGGCGTACGTTTCGTCAATACAACGCTTCGTTCTGGGCTTATCTTGGTTTTGAGAGGCATCGGATAGGGAAAGATATTGCGTGGGGGCTGCTTTGGCTGGTTGTCACATATATCCCATTGATTATCACCTTGATGGGGGCAATGTACCTCATGTTTGGTGCCGACATGTTCAACCATTTTGAGCAGATATTCAGCAAGTCAAGCCCGCAACTGCCCGGCGGCGTCATCGCAACAATAAGCATATTGAGCGCAATTATGTTCCTGGCCAATGCGCCGATTGAAGAAATCATTTATCGCGGTTGGCTACAAACCGGTCTCACGCACCGCTATGGCGCTGTGGTTGCCATTATTATTCAGGGGCTGCTATTTGGGTTGCAGCACACCATGTTTGCTATCGACGTTCGGGGCATGGTGGTCTATGGATTCGCGTTCTTTGCGTGGGGTGTTACCGCCGGCATCATTGTGCATAAGCAAAGGCGTCTGGCGCCCATGGTTATTGCGCACTGGATTGTCAACCTGATTTTTGTGGTGGGGCCCATGCTCGCGGTCGGATTCGCGGCGCTGTGAGCTGCTGAAACAACCAAGGCAGGAATAAAACCCCGGCTACGCAAGGAGATATACCAGCATCATGTACCATGCCCGACCAGAAGTCACTGAGGAACGATTCGATCAGCTGGTGAATTTTCTGGAAGAGCATGGCGAAACAGGCATTGCAGACCAGGCCCAGGTCGTGAAGGAATCTGGCGGCATCCGCGAAGCGCTGCATTTCATTACCGACAAGGCTGCCGAGGGGTTTTCCACCAAGGCATGCCAGGAGGCCGCACCGCTTATTCTGCTCACCGCCATCGGAATCATGCAGGCGCTCCCGCCCCACTAGGTTGTATGGCCCACAGGCCAAAGCGAAGGTCACGGAGACAGCAGGGCTCGGGCGCGGAAGGTACCGGAAGACAATAACCGTCACCGCCCTACCGCATTGGTCAGCAAGCAGTGTATAATCATCATATGCTGACTATTGCTTCTCGGCTGGACGTCATGAATCGCCTAGGGCGAGCCATGGCTGATGGCACTCGATCACGCATTCTCCTATCACTTCTGGAGAAACCCGGATACCCGGCCCAACTGGCCCGGAACCTGGAACTCACTCGAACAAACGTTTCTAACCACTTGGCGTGCCTGCGTGCCTGTGGAATCGTGGTCGCCATCCCGGAGGGCCGGCGGACCCGCTACGAAATTGCGGACCCGCACATCACGCGGGCGTTGGAATCGCTCATGGACGCGGTGCTGATGGTAGACGAATCGCAGCCATGCGTCGACGACTGTTGCACCCCCGCACCGGCAAAGGGGAAGGCATGAGCGGCGAAGAAACCAGCGCGTGCGGCTGCTCCTGCGGCACGCCCAAGCCCCTATTTGACGAACCGGAAGAGCACGGACCCTGGTGGAAAGACACCGAACTCATGTTCCCCATCACCGCCGGCGTATTCTGCATTACGGCGTTTATCCTAGACCACACGGTCTCCCCCACCGCCGCCCTCGCCTGCTACTGGGTGGCGCTCATTGCTGGTGGGTGGACGTTCATCCCCGGCTCCCTCCGGCAACTCGTGACCGGCAAGGGTCGGTCGCGGATGGGGGTGGGCCTGCTCATGACCATTGCCGCCATCGGGGCCGTGCTGTTGGGCCACGTCGGAGAGGCCGCGGCCCTGGCATTCCTCTTCTCCATTTCGGAAACCCTGGAGGATCGGGCCATGGACCGGGCCCAACAGGGCCTGCGGGCACTGTTGTCGCTCATGCCCAACACCGCCCGGGTGGTCCGCGACGATGTGGAAACCACGGTGCCGGCATCGGAGGTACAGGCGTCGGATGTGCTGGTTGTGGGTGCCGGAGAGCGGGTGGCCACGGACGGCACGGTGATTGCGGGGCAGTCGTGGTTGGACACGTCTGCGATCACGGGGGAACACATTCCGGTCT
>ERZ1645004.322-NODE-322-length-11424-cov-4.517020_pt1 | contig 11424 bp, 10 predicted proteins | sample MGYA00579304_ERZ1645004 | MGnify/ENA primary metagenome ERZ1645004 (study PRJEB40715, sample SAMN01906944) | human oral metagenome | study: EMG produced TPA metagenomics assembly of PRJNA78025 data set (Human Oral Subgingival Plaque Microbiome).
CCCGGGCGCGGGTGCTCCCGCCCCCCCGGGCCCAGCCGCACCCGGAATCGCTGCGCCGGGTGCGGCCGGCCGGGCTGTTGGTGGCGTTGCCCCCGGAGGCGTCGCCGCTGGTGGGATCGCTGCGCCAGGTCTTGCTGCACCAGGTGCTGGTGGCACAACCGATCCGGGAATCGCCGCCCCCGGTGCCGCAGCCCCTGGGACTGCTGGCTTCGCCGCCCCAGGTGGGGCAACAACAGGAGAAATGCCAGGCTGTTGAGTCCTCCCCACAGCGGTCGTAGGTGACGCAGGTTTCGCCGGAGATGCCTGCGGTTTTGCGCTCTTTCCTGCCGGCTTCGGCTCCGGTTTTTCCTCCCGTTTCTCCCGGATAGGTGGTTGCAGGAACTGCTTGGGTCGCGGGTCCGGGAGGTGGCCGTCGACAAGCACGGAATCCCGCAGCATTTGCGCAACATCCCGCACCGCGGGGGCTGGAGTAGCATCCGCGACCGCCTTCACCCCGGACACCATCATTGTATTGCAAAACGGGCAGCCCACAGCGATCTCCGCCGCACCCGTAGCAACCGCTTCGGCGGCCCGATTCTCATTAATGCGCGTGCCCAAATTCTCCTCCATGAACATGCGCGCCCCACCCGCACCGCAACAAAAACCCTCGTTACGATTCCGCGGCATCTCCACCAAATCAGCCCCCGTGGCCCCCAACAATTCGCGGGGCGGATCGAACACCTTATTGTGCCGACCCAAGAAACACGGATCATGGTACGTGATCGGCTTCCGGTCCTTCGGACCCCGAGGAATAGGTGTGAGCAACTTATCCCGAACCAACCGGTTGAGTAGCTGCGTATGGTGGAAAACGTCGAAATAGCCGTCAAAATCCGGGTACTCGTTTCGGAACGTATTAAAACAGTGCGGGCAAGTCGTAATAATCTTACGCTGACCTTTGGGAACCTCGGAAAACACCCCGTTAAGAGTGTCAATATTTTCCAGGGCCAATTGCTGGAACAAAAACTCGTTACCTGCACGCCGCGCCGGGTCGCCGGTGCAGCGTTCCGCCTTGCTCAAAACCGCGAACTTCACACCTGCTGTGTGGAGCAGCTCGACGACGGCGCGGGTGGTGCGCTTGCCATCATCGTCAAACGCTCCCGCACACCCCACCCAGAACAAGTATTCGATATCATCGAAGCTTTTCGCATCCTCGCCGAACACCGGCACCTCAATGCCGTCCCGGCGGGCCTCGGTAATCCACGAGGCGCGCTCCGCATTATTACGCCCCCACGGGTTGCCCTTGACCTCAAGGTTTTTAAACATCCCCACCAATTCGGAGGGGAAATCCGACTCGGCCAGCACTTGGAAGCGGCGCATGTTCACCACATGGTCGATGTGCTCAATGTCGACCGGGCATTGCTCCACGCAGGCGCCACAGTTGGTGCACGACCACAGCACATCCGGGTGGATAACATTGGACTCGCCCACGAGTTTGAGCAGGTCAACATCGGAATATGTGGTGTCGGTGGCAAACGTGTCCGGGTCCTGAAGGTAGGAAGCATTGGCGACGGCCGCATCCCGGATGTCGGTGACAAACAGCTTTGGCGACAGGGGCTTCCCGGTATTCCAGGAGGGGCATTGGGTCTGGCAACGACCGCATTCCGTGCAGGTTGCCGCATCAAGGAGCATCTTCCAGCTGGCGTCTTGGAGATGCCCAATGCCAAGGGAAGAATCCTCCTCAATGGTGTCGATCGTGAGTTCGGTTGTGCCGTCGTAAAGCGGCAGGACCTTACCCAGTGCGGGGGCGCCGTCGGGGTTGCGTTGGAAGAAAATATTGAAGAACGCCAGGAAGCGATGCCAGGCGACACCCCACGTGAGATTACGGGCCACCACCACTAACCACACCATGCCCACAAGCAGTTTGAACAGGGCAAAGACGCTCACCATTATGGGGCTGGCGGGGAGGAACCTGGCCAAGTATTGGGTGAAGAAGTCCGCCCACGGCGAGGCATGACCATAGGTGGCTATCTTCCCGGCCTTCACTAGGAGCATGCCGGCGCCCTCTAGGAAGATCACACTCTCCACAAAGAAAGCCGAAAGCGCGTTCGACCCGTAGAAGCGGGATAACCGCTCCCGCATGCCCGTCGACAAGCGAATGGCGAAGAGGAACCCAATGCCCAGGACCGTGCCGATCGCCAGGACCTCCTCGGCGAAATGATACAGCGACCACTGGGACAGCAGCGGCCATCCGCCGGCCGGGTTGAACGTTTGGATATAGGCTTCGAACCACACCAGCGACCCAATGAGGAAGCCCACCATCACAAACCAGTGGGCCACGGCAATGGCGGGACGCCGCATCAGCTCGGTGTGGAAAAACACCTCCTTGAGCACCTGCACCCCGCGGCGCAGCGGCCTGTTCGTGCGGCCAGGTGCGGGTTGACCAGCGGCAATAAACAGATACAGGCGGCGGGCGGCGCGAATGAATAAAACCCACGCGGGCGCTGACAGCACAATGCCGAGCACCCCCATGATGAGCGTTGGTGTGACAGCCGGCATGGGGCAAAACCTCTATGAGTCGTAGCGGAGGGACGCGTAAAGTATATGCGTCTGCCCACACAACTGACCAAGAGGTTCCGCCGGTCTTTTCCGCTACGGCGTTGTGAGCTGCACATCGCAGGCAACCCTTCGCTTGAATATATCTGGCACACTGGAGGCCATGAAAATTGCTTTCCTAGGAACCGGTCGCATGGGCACCGAGCTGGCCAAGCATCTGATCGCCAACAATGATTATGAGGTGCGGGTCTGGAACCGTACGCTGGACAAAACCACTCCGCTTGTCGACGCCGGCGCCACCGCATACCCCCCCGCCGCCGAGGTCGTTACCGGAGCTGACGTGGTGATTACGGCCCTGTTCGGGCCGAAAACCGTGCGCAGTGTGGTCATCGAACCCGACCTTATTCCCGCAGGTATCCCCTGGATCGACACCACCACTGTGTCTCCTCAAGACGCCGAAGAATTCGCCGCCAACGTTCCCACCTACATTGCCTGCCCGGTGGTTGGCACCCTGGGGCCGGCCCGCGCCGGAAAACTTGGTGTGTACGTGGGCAGCCCCGATCCGCAGCTACGGGAGCTGGCTGCCGGCATCGTATACCCCTGGGCGGACCCGAGCCGGTTGAAATTGGTGGACTCCCAACCCAAGGCGGCCATCGGGAAACTTCTCGCTAACCTGGCCCTAGCGATCAGTGCCGAGGGCATGAAAGAGGCTCTCCTGTTTGGGGACGCCACCGGCCTCACCGCGGCCGAAACCCTGGATCTGCTCGACGCCACCGGCTTGTCGTTTATGGCCAACCTGAAACGTGATTTTGTGCTTGGTGACCGAAGCACCGACCCGGGTGATTTCACCGTCGACGCCCTGTGCAAGGACAGCAAGCTGATGCTGGACACCGCAGGCCAGGTGCTGTCCGGCATTCAGGCGGCGGTGGAATCCTTTACCATCCAACAGGATCATGGCAGGGGTGACCATGATTTTTCCGCCATTCTAGTGCACCGCTCCGAATAGGTGCGGTGCCGCGATCGGCCGTTGGTTGGGCGTCGACAAGCGTGCGGCTAGCGCAGCGCGGACACCCACCCCTTGCGGCCGTTATGCAGGATCGAACCGCGATAAATCCGGGCGCTCAGCCACAGGGCTGCGCCGGTCGTCGCCGCTAACAACACGTATGACGCCACCAGCTGCACGAGGGACATGTTATTAGCCGCATAGGAGATGGGTGTCAGGGTCGTAGAGAACGGGGGAATCCACGCCAAGACCTGCACAATCGGGCTCGATACGTTGAGGGAGCCGAACACGGCCGCATACATTGTTGCCATCATGAGAATCAGGATGGGCGACTGGGTGGACTGCAAATCCTCGGTGCGCGACACCATCGACCCGGCCGCCGCGTACAGGCTGCCGAAAAACAGCATCCCCAGGATGTAACCTACTATGAGCAGCGGAATCATGCCATAGCTGATGGTCGTGCCCTTGAGCAGGCCGGTGGACTGCACCGCAATCGCGCCGACCGTGATAATGATCGCTGTGCTGAGTGCTCCCATAATCAAACTGCCCAGGAGCTTCCCCGCCAGAAAATTCAGCGGCCGTACACTAGACAGGATGATTTCGATCACCCGGGACGATTTTTCCTCCGTCACCCGGCTGCCCACTATGGCTGCGAACGTCATAATGAATGTCATCATGATGAACACCCCAAGGTAGGTTGTGAATACGTTTGCCGCATCGATGTCCCTGCCCACGTTCACTGTGGTGATAGCGGATGGTGGCGTGGCCTGACTGTACTGCTGTTCGGTGATATGAAGCTGCGCCAATGCTCGTTCCTGGGCCATGCGCTGCACTGCTGCGGTGACGGTGGTGACGAGGCTTTCGGAAGGCGCACCATCCGCCAATAAATCGAACCCCTGATCGGTAGCAACCAGTGCTGCATCCTTGCCGTCCCGGACTTGTTGCTCGGCGGCCGCCCGGTCCGGAGCGGTGGTCACAGTCAGATTATTTCCAGCCGCAAACGGTGCGGAGTCAACGCCCACCACCACAAGCTCTGGTAGCTGATCCTGATTCTTCTGGTACCACGATGTGCCGAATATGGCTGCTATCACCACCACAAGCATGGTCACTACCGTAATCATGATGCCCTTGCTGCGCAGCAGCGCCCGGATCTCTTGACCCGCCACAATCTGAATGGTTTTCATGACACAAACTCCTTAAATAGGTCCACCAAATCGGGCACCCGCCGGGTAAACGAGTGCACCGGCCCCACCGCTAATGCTGCGGCGAGAATATCTTGATCGCTCACATGTTCGGGTTTTTCGATGATCGTCTGGCCCGGCTCCTCGGCGACGATTCGGCACTCCGCCGGGCACCATTCCTGCGCCGGCACGGGGGAGCCCACCTCGTATCGGGCCGGCCCTTGGGTGCGGAGCTCCATGACAGTGCCCTGTGCCCGCATTTCCCCGCCGCTGATGATCCCGACCCGGTCACACAACCGTTGCACCAAATCTAATTGATGGGACGAAAATATCACCGGTGTGCCCTGTTGAGCTCGGGAAATAAGCATGTCGCTCATCACCTGGACGGCGATGGGATCCAGGCCGGAAAACGGCTCGTCAAGCACTAAGACATCGGGATTGTGCACCAGCGACGCCGCCAGCTGCACCCGCTGCTGGTTCCCGAGACTCAGGTCCGTGAGTTGGCTGGTGGTTCGTTCCGCCAAGCCCAGCTGTTCCAAGAGCCCCTGGGCGTTCGTGGTGGCTTCTTGAATGCCAAGCCCGTGCAGCCGGGCCAGAAACACCAGCTGGTCCAGGATTTTCTCCTTCGCATACAGGCCCCGCTCCTCTGGCATGTAGCCGATATTGCGCCGGTTGTCGGCGGTGATGGGTTTGCCGTCCCACAGCACCTCACCGGCGTCAGCGGCGAGCACCCCCAGGATGATGCGCATCGTTGTGGACTTGCCCGCGCCATTGGATCCGACGAACCCGTAAATTTCGCCGGGTTTTACGGTAAGCGACACGTCGGTGAGCGCGGCAACGTCACCAAAATTTTTGCGTAAATTGCGTACTTCTAGAGTGGTCACTGATATCCTCCGTTTCCACTATCTGATTCACTTTCGGTACCTTCGGTGAAGGTGATGGCGTATGCGACCGTTGGTAATGTCATGGTAATGACGATAATGAGTGTGAGCAGGAGCGCGATGGTAAATGTCATCTGGACGGTTATTTCCGGTATGAATAGGGGGATGAACGCCAGCGCGTACACTATGGGAAGCATGAGATAGCCAAGCAATTTCAGCGATATTGACCGCCATGTGGTGATGACGGCGTATTCGTACTCGTCCAAAAAATCGTCGGGTGCCGAGTCTTTGAGCCTGATGCTGAAGCGCAATATCCGCAGCGCCATCATTGCGACCGGGGTGCAGAGCGCCCACACAACCAGCCAGTTCTGCCACCATAGCTGCGCCACGCAACAGGCCAGCATGACTGCTATCGTCAGGTAGTATACGACGATCAATGCTTTACGACGTCGTAACGTGCGCCACGTGAGAAACTTGGTTGCCGACAGGTCGTAGTATTTCTGCCACCGTTCCGCCCGTCGTAATTGGTAGCGATGAGCCCAAACGACCATGCGCTGTGTGAATTCACCCATACATAATCATCCCTGGTTATAGATGTGGGTGGACATGGGCTCAAACTGTTTTCGGCTGAACACCGCCTCGACTGGGAGTTCGAATACCTCGCAGATGCGCATGGCTAAATCCAGGCTGGGGGAGTGGTCGCCGCGTTCCAGGGCGCCAATGGTTTGCGGATTCACATCAACCCGAGCGGCCAATTGTGCACGAGTCATATCTCGTTCTGCGCGTAAAAGCCGCACACGATTAAAAATTGGAATTGTTGGGCGCTTCTTTGGGTTCATATGACCAATTGTTGTATAAACCCAACGCTAAGTCAAGGGTGCTCCACTTATGCCACCTATTATTGGTGGTGAGTCAGGGCTAGCGAAGTTTTTGGGCAAAGCCCCCGGCGGCCATGTGCATGAGCCTCAGGTTGGCAAGAAGGAACACACCAATGACCACCGTCCACACGGCCAACCACAATGGTTGAATCGGTTGCGTCATGATTGCGGCAACAATGATCGCCACCGATGGTACGAACAGTAGCACCGCCGTCCGGCTGCCCGGTGCCCAACCGGGAAAGCGTGGTGCCTCAAACGCATGTGGAATGAGATGCAGAGTAAAGGCAATAAATGGGGCTAACACAATCTCGATGGATCCGACAGCAATGCCGACCAACATGATGATGACGGAGAGTACGAACTCTTCACTGATCATCAGGGCAATGCTCTCTGTCGAGGGGTAATTCTTGTCACCACCTGTGACAAACATTTCGGCGGCGAATTTTTCGTCTTCACGATGCCACTTGATATACGGCCGGACATAAATAATTTCCTCAAATTCATGCACCATAAACAGCGATATACCAATGAATGCGAGTGTGCCGAGTGCAAACATATCCCTATATATAGCAGGGTGGGGCGAAGACGCAACCATGGTTTTTGCCACATTTTGGGTGCGGTGGCAAGGCGGCTTTTAGCCTGATACCAGTGATTGGCGAGTAGGATCGAGCGCTTCGCGCTCCAGCTCAGTGAACATGAGGTTGGGGAGGTGGCTTGGCCTTTTCCATTAGCTTGGGCTTCGGGTGAAAGTGCCCCAAATCCCTGCCTTTGGGGTGGAACCCAAGCTAAAGCAATTCTGGTGTTGTGGTTGCTGGAGGTTGTCGGTGTCCTGCTGCATATCTTCTAAGCATGGTTTTCATTTAGTGGCTCTTGTTAGCCCAGGGCGAAGATGGGGCAAAAGTCGGAAACCATGCTTAGAGGTTGTGCTGTTGATGCGGAGCAACGGGTATTAGAAGTGCTGAGCTTGGGTTCTGTTCCGTAGCGTCATTTTATTGGGTATCTGAATCGAGAAAGTATAGCTCAGTAAGCTTGAGGCTGGAGGAGCCGCCTTTTCCGTTAGCTTGGGCTCCGACTAATGCGTCTCCAAATCTTTGTTCTTGGGTGGAATCCAGGCTAAAGCAGCTTCGAGGTTGTGTTCCTGGTTGACAGTTGTGTGCTGCAAATATTCTAAGCATGGTTTTCGTTTACCAGCTCCTGTTGGCCCAGGAAGGATTTTGGCTAAGAATTGGAAACCATGCTTAGAACTTGTGCTGCACCCTGTAGACCGGTGGGCATTAGATGTGCTGAGCTAGATTTTGAGGTTTCTCTAAACCCCTGGTGAACTAAATCGGTCGGAACTCTAGCTCAGCAAACTTGAAGCTGAGGGGGTGGCTTTTCCGTTAGCTTGTGTTCTGGTTGATATCGCTCTAAAACTTTGTCCTTGGAATGGAATTCAAGCTAAAGCAGCTTCGAGGTCGTGCTCAGAGGTCGCCTATGTCCTACTGCATATGTTCTAAGCATGGTTTTCATTCGCCAACTCCTGTCGGCCCAGGAAGAATATGGGACAACAACTGGAAACCATGCTTAGAAGATGTGCTGCGCTCTGTACATCAGCAGGTATTAAAAGTGCTGAGCTTGGGTTCCGGCTAATGCATTCCCAAATCCCTGCCTCTGGAGCGGAACTCAAGCTAAAGCAGCTTCGAGGTCGTGCTCAGAGATCGCTGGTATCCTGCTGCATATGTTCTAAGCATGGTTTTCAAAATCTGCCGCCCCAAACTCCCAAGAGCTGGTATGCCCATCAGGGAAAGACCATGCTTAGAACATATGCAGCCCCTGGCCCTCCAGCGGGCATCAGAAGTGCTGAGCTTGAGTTTGCCACCAGCACCGCCCTATACACCCCCTAATGAACCAGAACCCCAGCTCAGCAAACATGCTGTTAGCGAAAGAACACCCATGATCTTGCCGAGGGCGTTCTAAGTCCAGTGTTAGCCCGGCAAGTTCAGCTTAGGAGTCGGCAGTTGCGGATTTACTGGTGGATTTGCTGGTGTTTGAGCCAGTTTGACCCGATTTGTTGTCACCCGGCTTCCCACCAGGTGCGCCAGGTGCGCCAGCTGGGGCACTGGATCCGCTGGACCCACCAGGCCCACCCGACCCAGCGCCAGGACCACCAGGCCCACCTGAACCCGAACCACCAGGCCCATCACCAGTCGGGCCGCTGCTCTTCTGTTGTGTCACGCTGCCTGCGTAATCATTGGTGGGATCCCGGTAGATCGTGTGGATGTGGCCCCACCCGGAGGTCTGCACCCCGGACACGGTGGCCCCGGCGTCGTTATCCTGGCTGGCCAGCTCGATATACACCTTGGGTCCAGAAATCTGGAAGTAAATCCCCTTCCCTTGAGACGTGTCATACACGGTTGCACCCGACCAATTCACATAGGTATCGTCCAGGGTCGCCGAGATCTGATCCATGGTTGCCTGCGTCGTTTCCGAGTCCGCCAGGTTTGTCCAGTTCGCAATCACCTTCAGCAGCAATTGTTTTTGCTCGTCGGTCAGTTCGGGGCCCTTGATCCCGGTGCCGGTGGGATAGTCACAGGTGTCGCCGGGTGCGCAGGTGAGGTTTTTCACCTCTTCACCCTGGTAGAGCTTTTGTTTTTGCTCGTCGGTGAGGGAGTTATAGAAGTCGAAAGCGGTTTGGTACATGTCGCCGAGGGCGGATTGGGTTTGCCCATTGCTGTCGGTGTAGGTGGTGGGCTGGGTGCCAAGGTGTGTGGGTGCGAATGTGATGGCGCCGTTGCTGAATGTGGCGTTGATACCCACGTGGTGGCCGCCGAATTGGATGGACCAGTCATTGGTGGTGCTCGGGTTGCCGAAGAATGCAATGTTGTATTGGGTGTTGCCCAAATCGCTGGCGTTGGCGTTGTCTTTCAGGTACTGGTCGCCGGCCATGATGCCGGTGACCTTGGCGTATGCCTCGTCATTCAGCAGCGCCTTGAGTACTTTCAGCGCCGCCGCTCGTTGGGTTTCGCCCAGGTCGCCAAGTTTTATCCCGGAGCGTTCCACGAAGGTGACGGGAAAGTTGGACCAGGAGGTGGATTTGGTTTCGTCGTTGTAGTCGTAAAGGACTTGTTCTTTCTGCTCGTCGCTGAGGGTGCTAAGGAATTCCTCGGCCGGTTTGGCTCGTGGTGCCCTTGCTTGTCGACGTGGTGTCGGCCACCTACCGGACGATAGAGGTCCCGCCCTGCGCGGTCGCGGTGTCGGTGGTACCGGTGGTGCAGCTGGCGATGGTGAGCCCGCCAGCCAAGATGAGGGAGGCGAGCGGGAAGGACTTTTTCCAGAATTTGTTACTCATGGGGATAACTATGCATTACCATCCTGTAGGTATCCCCTATGAATCACTGGAAGGATTATGCGAGTCCGCTTTAAACGCAGACAGGTACGCCCCGGGCAATTTTCAGGGTGTGCCGCCAGTCTGTCAGGCTACGTCCAGTCGGCAGGTCGAGGGCTTCGAGCCATTCGGTGTAGGGGACGCCCTGTTCGTCGAGGTAGTCGGTCACGTCGCGGTAGTCGGTGCGGTGTGACGGGCCGAAGACTGCGGTGGATACGGCGAATTGCGCGGCGAAGTCGTGGGTGAAATCGGCCACGATAACGGCGTCGTAAAGCGGCCGAAGCTTGTCGACGTTTACTGCAACGTTGCCGAGTACCCGCACCGTTGACTTGGTGCGGCGGGGGCTGCGGTAGTGGAGGTCCAGGCCCAGGGGCGTGGGTGCGGCGTCGATCAGGTCGACGTGCAGTGGGACGGAACAACGCATGAGCAAATCAGAGGTGTAGAGACCGGCAGCGCCGGCGCCGATGACTGCGATACGTAAGTGAGGCATCAGAACCCCTTTCAAAGCTCTAGACTGATTTGTCTAGAATTTAGCACGGATCGGTCTATTTCTCGTCTGTATGGTCTAAAATGCCAGCTCAAAACGTGAATAAAATTATAGACACCTTGGTCTACAATGAAACGATGATCCTTTACGTATCCGCCACCCAGGGTGAGGCAGCCCAGGTTCCCAACGACTACCCACTCATTGTCACCGGCATTGGTACCATTCGCGCCACCTTGGCCCTCACGGAGTACCTAGCCCGCGCCAACAAGCTGCCCGAGCGTATTATTAACTTCGGCACCGCAGGTTCCCTGGACGGTAATACCGGGATTTTCGAAATCGACCATGTGTTTCAACACGATTTCGACCACAAGGTGATCGAACAAATAATCGGAAAGCCCTTCCCCAACGGCATTGATCTGCCCACCGTGAGCACGCTTCCGACCGCGCATCTTGCCACCGGCGATAGCTTTGTCAATGACCCCGACACCCGCGCCCGGCTGGCGCAGCAAGCCCAGCTATGCGACATGGAGGGATACGCCATTGCGTTCGTTGCCCAGCATTTCGGGATTCCCTGCACCCTCATCAAGCAGGTAAGCGACAACGCCGATGACGCTGCCGCCGATACCTGGGTGGATGCGGTCGATCGCGGCGCCCACGATCTCGCGGGCGCGATCCGAACGCTCACTCAAACACTCAACCGCCTATGACCGTGAGTGGGCGACCATTTCGTCCCACTCCACCACCTTTTTCCGTTCCCGCCCCTCGGCCGAACCGAGGCTGCGTTCGTGGGCGTCGAGTTTATGCCACCCATCCCAGGTGGTGTAGGGGATTCCCTGGGCCTCCAGGTATTCCGTGATGTCCCCGGTTGCGGTGCGTGGGGTCAGCCGGCCGGCCAGGGCGTCCGCTATCAGCATGTCCGTGGTTTCCTTGGCGTCGGATTTGGTGTTGCCGATGAGTCCGACCGGGCCGCGCTTGATCCACCCGGTGACATACACGCCGGGCACTATCTCCCCGGCCGGGTCCACAACATGCCCGCCATCGTTGGGGATGACCGCCGTGCCATGGTCGAAGGGGACGGCGGGGATTGCTTCGGGACGC
>ERZ1645004.324-NODE-324-length-11401-cov-5.620747_pt1 | contig 11401 bp, 6 predicted proteins | sample MGYA00579304_ERZ1645004 | MGnify/ENA primary metagenome ERZ1645004 (study PRJEB40715, sample SAMN01906944) | human oral metagenome | study: EMG produced TPA metagenomics assembly of PRJNA78025 data set (Human Oral Subgingival Plaque Microbiome).
TATAATCTATTATATCAAAATTTTAGACAATATGTGTAAAAAAGGAGGAAACATGTTTAAAGAATGGAAAGCAATATTTAAAAAACCGACCTTTATCATTGTAATGATAGGGATTTCTCTCATTCCAGCTTTATACAACATTATATTTTTATCGTCCATGTGGGATCCATATGGTCAAGTATCGGAGTTACCTGTGGCAGTTGTCAATAAAGATAAGGAAGCTTCTTATAATGGACAGACTATGACAATTGGTGAAGACATGGTGTCTAATTTAAAAGAAAATAAGGTTTTAGATTTTCACTTTGTTAATGAAGAGGAAGGGGAAAAAGGGCTAGAAGATGGTGACTACTACATGGTAGTGACTTTACCAAGTGACTTATCTGAAAAAGCTACTTCTATCCTAACGAATCATCCTGAACAGATGCAGATTGATTATCAGACGTCAAGTGGGCATAGCTTTATTGCAAGTAAGATGAGTGATTCTGCAATGACACAATTAAAACAAACTGTCTCTACTAATGTTACGGAAACATACACTAAGGCTTTATTTCAAAAAATGAATGATTTGAAATCTGGAATAAATAAGGCAGCTGAAGGAAGTGAACAATTGGCTAATGGAGCCGATCAGTTGGTGACGGGAAGTCAAACGTTGACGACAAATCTTAATACTCTAGCTAATTCAACTGTAACTTTTTCAAATGGAGCGGATCAATTTACAAAAGGCTTATCTAGCTATGTGTCTGCTATAGAGCAATTACATATTGGTTTAGGAACTTTTAATAGTGGTTTACAAAGTTATACAAATGCTGTCTCACAAGTTGACACTGGACTTGGTCAATTAGCTTCAAAAACTCCTGAGTTGGTGACAGGTGTAAATCAGCTAAATACAGGTATAAAGTCCTATACAGGTGGCGTTTCACAACTGGATACAGGTCTCAATCAATTTTCAGTTGGTGTAAATGCTTATACAAGTAGTGTGAAAGAACTTTCTAACGGAACAAGTCAATTATCCAATCAATCAGATACACTAAGAGATGGAATGGAGCAATTAAATACTGGTATTAAAGAAATTTCAAGTCAATTAGAGTCCTCATCTCAACAAAGTGAAGAAATAGCGCAATTGGCAACAAGCTTAGGAGAACTAAATAAAACACTACAAGCTCTTAAAATATCAGATAATACTCAACTGAAAAGTACATTGTCAGAAGCTTTGCCAAATCTAACAACTCTTGCTCAGGATATTGTGACAAAAAGTCAGACAGAACAAGAGAAAACTATTGCTAACCTTCAATCAACAGCTACTTATCAATCTCTTACAGAGGAACAAAAGAAAGAACTGACAGAAGCTATTTCTAAAAATTCTAATTCTACTATTGAGTCAGCAAAAACAATTTTAACGACAGTAGGGGGATTAAAAGAAAGTATAGAGAATTCAGAACAACAAGTATCTAATCTATCTGATGTGCAGACGAAAGCAAATCAACTCTTACCTGCAGCATCTAGCTCCTTGACAACATTGTCAAATGGATTTACAACATTACAAACTTCTGTAAATAATCAGTTAGTTCCTGGAAGTCAGTCAATTGAAAAAGGTGTTGTAAACTACACTAAAGGATTGGATACTATTTCTATTGGTGCTAATCAACTAAGTGAAAAAAATACAAGTTTAACAACTAGTCTAGATAAATTAGTTTCTGGATCAAGTAAGTTGACAGAAAATACATCAACCTTGACAGCTGGAGTAGATGCGTTAGCTGGAAAAGCTCCAGAATTAGTATCAGGTATAGAAAGTTTGTCATCTGGTTCTGCTCAATTGAATAATAAGAGCCCAGAGCTGATAGCAGGTCTTACTACATTACAATTTGGCTCTAGTCAATTAACAGATAAATCAACACAGTTACTTTCTGCAGCATCTCAACTAGGAAGTGGCGCTATGAAGATAGCAGATGGTGCTGGAAAACTAGCAGATGGTGGAACAACCTTAACCTCTAGTCTTGAAAATTTACAGACAGGAGTTGATTCATTAGGACAAGGATTAGGTAATGCAAATACTCAACTTAAATCAGCTTCAACAGAATCTAAAAATGCAGAAACATTATCTGAACCTCTAGTTCTCTCAAAAACAGACAATGACCAAGTCCCTGTAAATGGGATTGCTATGGCTCCTTATATGATATCAGTTGCTCTTTTTGTTGCTGCTATATCTACCAATATGATTTTTGCTAAGTTGCCTTCTGGACGTCATCCAGAGAGCCGTTGGGCTTGGTTGAAGTCTCGTTCTGAAATAAATGGGATTATAGCTGTCTTAGCAGGTGTTTTAGTTTATGGAGGTGTCCATCTTATTGGATTGACTGCGAACCATGGGATGAGGACCTTGATTCTAATTATAATCACAAGTTTAGCTTTCATGTCTATGGTGACAGCTTTAACAACTTGGAATAGCCGTATTGGAGCTTTCTTCTCTCTTATTTTACTTTTATTACAGTTAGCATCAAGTGCAGGGACCTATCCCCTTGCTTTGACAAATGATTTCTTCAAAGGTGTCAATCCTTGGTTACCAATGAGTTATTCTGTATCAGGCTTACGACAAACAATCTCTATGACAGGAAATATTCATCACCAAGTGATTTTCCTTATTATAACACTAGCTTTCTTTACTGCTTTAGGTATGCTAGCTTATCAACCTAAGAAAATGGAAGAAGATTAAAAAGATTGGCCAAGGAATTGGTCAATCTTTTTCTGTCTTAGATAAATTTCGTCTGTGATTATAGATCCCAAAAAGAAGAAGGGCAGTTAGTGAGCAGGCTACTCCAATAACAAAACCATTGGGGATAAAGGAAAGTGTAATGGTGCCTTTTCCTTTTGGAACATCAACTTTCATAAAACCAGTCTGAGCCTGCTTGATTTCAAGTTTTTTCCCATCTTGGTATGCAGACCAACCTTTGTCATAAGGAATAGTGAAGAAAATAGAGGTATCTTGTTTTACTTCATATGTAGCAAAGACTTTATTTTTAGAGGTGGATACTTCTACAGGTTGTTCTTTAATCTTTTGAATTGCCTCAGTAAGAGCCTGAGTATCTAAACGATAGAAGGTTGGGGATTCAAATGACACCTGAGAATTTCCAGGGAAACTAACACTGATATTGAAAGTTTGTCGTTCTTCAGTATAACCCAAATTAAAGAAATTAAATGCATTGTCAGTTGTAAAAGTCTTTTTTTTTCCATTGACAATGATGTCAACTTTCTTTTGCTTATCGTTTGTAAAATGAAGATTTGAAAAAGAGAGATAGACTTGACTATTTTGAGGAACCTCAATTTGATAATCAATCTTTGCATCTTCATTCGCAGAACCTGTGATGCTCGTTAAACCATCTGAAGTATCTGTTTTATCAGATGCTATTTGGGAGAAGTAATCCATGTTGAGATTAGCAAGCTGGTTTATAAATAAAGCCTGATTATCTAGAGTGTGATTATTAAAGTTTACATCGGTGTAAATAGATTGAGTGGCAAAGGCAATGGGTAAAGAGAGTTTATTTTTATATAAGGTTAAATGATCCTTTTGATAAATCTCTTGAAAACCATACTTATCAAGTGAAGTTTCAGAAATATTGTACTGGATTCCAAATAAACTGTCTGCTAAAAGACTGTTATTTGCATAACGGAGATTAAGGTTGGTTCCAGAGGATTTGAATCCCAGTTTATCCAAACTAGTGCTAGCTGAACGATTTCGTACAGACGAAAATTGAGAGATTCCATTGTAGTTAAATTTCATACTGTCATTTCCAGTCTGAATTTGCAGTTTTTCAGTACGTGTAAATGGATTGTCAATTTGGTTTAGAATGGATTCCATAGCGGTGATATCTCTATTATAGACGCTACGAGAAGCAAAGGCCCATTCTTTAGCTATTCCTTCCATTTGAGATGATGCATTTAAGCTTATCTCAGCTGTTATAAATAAAGACAAAAGAATTGCAAATAGATTTACAGAGATAAATTTTCTAATGACTGCAAGAAGTAAAAGAGCATAAACTAGTAGAAATTCAAGAGTGAGCAGGATATTCAAATCAGTTAAAAAAGAATAGTGTGATTTAAAATAGACAGTAGCCAAAAATCCTGTTAGTACAAGAAAAAGTGAGACAAATAGATTCCATAGCTTCAGTTCTTTCAGACGATTTAATACTTCTGCTGCAGTATAAATTAACAGAGTGGAAAAAATCCAAGCATAGCGATGCAAAAACATATTTGGGGTATGCATCCCCTGCCAAAATAAATCAAGTGCTTCTATGTAAAAGCTTGTTATTAAAAAAGTAAAGAAAATTGCATAGGTAAGTTTCACGTGAAACTTTATGGATTTTATTGTGAAAAATAGAATGGTTAAAATAAAGGGAAGCAATCCAACAAAAATCATTGGTATAGATCCATACTTAGTTGTATCAAAAGATCCAATGAATTGTTTTGCAAAAATATCCAAATACCAGCTACTATCTGTCTTTAATTTTGTGATAGCAGTCAACTTCTCTCCATGAGTTTGTAAATCAAACAGTGTAGGAAGAGTCATAATCAAACTAGCCATTCCAGCTAAAAAGGAGGTAACAACAAAATCAAGAAAAGATGATTTTCGAGTTTTAAAGTCCCAAGAAATTTGGCAGAGATACCAGAAAATAAGAAACAATACTGTCATATACCCAAAATAATAATTTTGAATAAATAAGATTGACAAACTTGTAAAGTATAGTAGGCGCTTCTTTTGTGTTATAAGTAGGTATAAACCAGTTATAATTAAAGGAATCAAGATAAAAACATCTAGCCAGGTTTTTATCTCTAACTGACTAACGGTAAAGCTCATTAGAGCATAGGAAGTAGATAAGGCAAGTTTTAAAAATTTTGGGATATCTTTAAATAATCTAGTCAAACTAAAGAAGGTTGACAGACCAATCAATCCAAATTTTAAGAGAGTGGTCAGATAAACAGCATCTGGCATATTCGACAGATTAAAAAAGTAAACCAGAGGTGAGAGAAAACTACCCAAGTAATAACTAGATAGAGCATAGAAATTCAGTCCGAGGCCACTTGTAAAGGTGTAAAACAAACTACCATTTCCATGTAAAATATTTCGTAAAGCCACATCAAAAATAACGTATTGATGGAAACCATCTCCTAATAGTGGAGATGAATCGCTATTCCAGTAGATACCTTGAGTTAGGTATACTCCAGTCATAATTACTAAAGGAATGATGAAAGAAACAAAATAGGTCCAATATGTTTTAAAAAATGATTTCATGTTACCTCGTAGAATGATAGAAAACTCAGTTGGTTACCCCAACTGAGTTTTGAAGTCTAATTTAATCTTTCCAAAGTTCTTTAACTTTTGCTTGTACTTCTGCATTTTCTAGGAATTCATCGTAGGTTTCATCAATACGATCAATGACGCCATTCTTAGACAAAACAATGATATGATTTGCCAAAGTTTGGATAAACTCGTGGTCATGACTGGCAAAGATGATTGATTCTTTAAAGTTTTTCAATCCATCGTTCAAGCTTGAGATAGATTCCAAGTCCAAGTGATTTGTTGGATCATCAAGTACAAGGACATTTGATTTCAAGAGCATGAGTTTTGAAAGCATGACACGTACTTTTTCTCCCCCTGACAAGACGTTTACAGGTTTGTTAACCTCATCTCCAGAAAAGAGCATACGACCGAGGAAACCACGTAGGAAGGTATTGTCATCTTCTTCTTTACTTGCAAATTGACGCAACCAGTCAAGGATTGACTCTCCTCCTGCAAAATCAGCCGAGTTGTCTTTTGGCAAGTAAGAACGGCTAGTAGTAACTCCCCACTTGACAGTTCCTTCATAGTCGATGTCACCCATAATTGCACGAATTAATGCAGTCGTTTGGATGTCATTTTGTCCAATAAGAGCTGTCTTATCACCTGGACGCAAGATGAAACTAATATTGTCTAGGATAGTTTCGCCATCAATCTTTACAGTTAGATTTTCTACTGTCAAGAGATCATTACCAATCTCACGTTCTGCTTTAAAGTTGATAAATGGGTATTTACGACTAGAAGGAACAATCTCTTCTAATTCAATCTTGTCAAGCATTTTTTTACGAGACGTTGCTTGTCTTGACTTAGAAGCGTTGGCAGAGAAGCGAGCAACGAATTCTTGCAATTGCTTAATTTTTTCTTCTGCCTTGGCATTACGGTCTGCTAGCAATTTAGCAGCGAGTTCAGAAGATTCCTTCCAGAAGTCATAGTTTCCGACATAGAGTTTGATTTTTCCAAAGTCAAGGTCGGCCATGTGTGTACATACTTTGTTTAAGAAGTGACGGTCGTGGGATACTACGATAACGGTGTTATCAAAGTCAATCAAGAAGTCTTCTAGCCAAGTAATAGATTGGATGTCCAACCCGTTGGTCGGCTCGTCCAAGAGAAGAACATCTGGTTTACCAAAAAGTGCTTTAGCAAGGAGAACCTTAACTTTTTCACCATTGGCCAATTCGCTCATGTTTTGATAGTGCAATTCTTCTGGAATGTTTAGATTTTGAAGTAATTGGGATGCTTCACTTTCTGCTTCCCAACCTCCAAGTTCAGCAAATTCACCTTCAAGTTCAGCTGCACGAACACCATCTTCATCGGAAAAATCTTCCTTCATGTAAATGGCATCTTTTTCTTTCATGATGTTGTAAAGTTTTTCATTTCCCATAATGACAACATCAATAACTCGCTCATCTTCATAGTCAAAATGATTTTGACGGAGAACAGAGAGACGTTCATCTGGACCAAGAGAGATGTGACCAGTTGTTGGCTCGATATCACCAGCTAAGATTTTTAAGAATGTAGACTTCCCAGCACCATTAGCACCAATCAATCCGTATGTATTTCCTTCTGTAAATTTGATATTGACATCATCAAAAAGTTTGCGATCACTAAAACGTAGTGAAACATCAGATACTGTAAGCAATGTTTTTCTCCTATAATATGTAATACATTTATTCTACTAGAAAAGAGAGAAATATTCAAATTTTTGTTTGTCAATTTTATGTCAATTAAGTTTACAGGTTTATTTACAATGAGTTAGTTGTTTGATTTAAATAATTTTCTGTTATTTTAACAAAAAAATGCTATAATTGAAGAGACCATTTCGAAGGAGAAAAAAATGACGAAACCCATTATTTTAACAGGAGATCGCCCGACAGGAAAACTGCATATTGGACATTATGTTGGGAGTCTTAAAAATAGAGTATTACTGCAGGAAGAAGACAAGTATGAGATGTTTGTTTTTTTGGCGGACCAACAAGCATTGACAGATCACGCCAAAGATCCTCAAACGATTGTAGAATCGATTGGGAATGTTGCCTTAGATTACCTAGCAGTTGGATTAGATCCAAGTAAATCAACCATCTTTATTCAAAGTCAGATTCCAGAGTTAGCTGAACTGTCTATGTACTATATGAATTTGGTGTCACTAGCACGTTTAGAGCGCAATCCTACAGTGAAAACAGAGATCGCTCAGAAAGGGTTTGGAGAAAGTATTCCGACAGGATTTTTGGTTTATCCGATTGCGCAAGCAGCAGATATTACTGCCTTCAAGGCTAATTATGTTCCTGTTGGGACAGATCAGAAACCAATGATTGAGCAAACTCGTGAGATTGTTCGTTCCTTTAATCATGCTTATAATTGTGAGGTCTTGGTGGAGCCGGAAGGTATTTATCCAGAAAATGAGAGAGCAGGACGTTTGCCTGGTTTAGATGGAAATGCTAAAATGTCTAAATCCCTTAATAATGGTATTTATCTAGCTGATGATGAGGATACGTTGCGTAAAAAAGTCATGAGCATGTATACTGATCCAGACCATATTCGGGTTGAGGATCCAGGTAAGATTGAAGGAAACATGGTTTTCCATTATCTAGATGTGTTTGGTCGTCCAGAAGATGCTCAAGAAATTGCGGATATGAAAGAACATTATCAACGTGGTGGCCTTGGTGATGTGAAGACGAAACGTTATCTACTTGAAATATTAGAACGGGAACTTGGCCCTATTCGTGAGCGCCGTATCGAATTTGCTAAGGATATGGGAGAAGTGTACAATATGCTTCAAAAAGGGAGTGAGAAAGCGCGTGAGGTTGCAGGGCAAACTCTATCTGAAGTTAAGGGAGCAATGGGACTAAATTATTTTAAATAATAGATAAAATATGAATCATAAAGCTATCTCTTCCATAGGATCACAGGGATAGTTTTTTTATGATTTCTACCATAAATATAATTGACAAATTTTCATAGAATGGTATGATAGATACAATACAAAAAGAGTCAAGCTCAAAAAGAAAGAAAAGAGGAAACCTCAATGTCTAATTGGGATACTAAATTTTTAAAAAAAGGTTTTACCTTTGATGATGTATTGCTCATTCCAGCAGAAAGTCATGTGTTGCCTAATGATGCAGATTTAACAACAAAATTGGCAGATAATCTGACTTTAAATATCCCAATTATAACAGCCGCCATGGATACAGTCACAGAAAGTCAAATGGCTATTGCCATTGCGCGTGAAGGTGGTCTTGGAGTAATCCATAAAAACATGTCTATTGCGCAACAGGCAGATGAAGTTCGCAAGGTAAAACGTTCTGAAAATGGTGTTATTATTGATCCATTCTTCTTGACTCCAGAACACACGATTGCTGAAGCAGATGAACTGATGGGACGTTACCGTATCAGTGGTGTTCCAGTTGTGGAGACACTTGAAAATCGCAAATTGGTTGGTATTCTAACAAACCGAGATCTTCGCTTTATTTCAGATTACAATCAGCCAATCTCAAATCACATGACCAGTGAAAATCTTGTTACTGCTCCTGTTGGTACAGATCTTGCAACAGCTGAAAGCATTCTTCAAGAACACCGTATTGAAAAACTTCCTTTAGTGGATGAAGAAGGTCGTCTTTCTGGCTTGATTACTATTAAGGACATTGAAAAAGTTATTGAGTTTCCAAATGCTGCAAAAGATGAGTTTGGTCGTCTTCTAGTTGCTGGAGCGGTGGGTGTCACTTCAGATACATTTGAACGTGCCGAAGCCCTTTTTGAAGCAGGAGCTGACGCAATTGTTATTGATACTGCCCATGGTCACTCTGCTGGTGTTCTACGTAAAATTGCTGAAATTCGTGCTCACTTCCCAGACCGCACTTTGATTGCGGGTAATATTGCCACTGCAGAAGGTGCGCGTGCTCTTTATGATGCAGGTGTAGATGTTGTCAAAGTCGGTATTGGACCAGGTTCTATCTGTACCACTCGTGTGATTGCAGGGGTTGGTGTCCCACAAGTGACAGCAATCTATGATGCAGCAGCTGTTGCGCGTGAATATGGAAAAACAATCATTGCTGATGGTGGAATCAAGTATTCTGGAGATATTGTAAAAGCCCTTGCTGCAGGTGGAAATGCGGTTATGCTTGGATCAATGTTCGCTGGAACAGACGAAGCACCAGGTGAAACGGAAATCTTCCAAGGACGTAAGTTTAAAACTTACCGTGGTATGGGATCAATCGCTGCAATGAAGAAAGGTTCAAGTGACCGTTACTTCCAAGGTTCTGTCAATGAAGCAAACAAACTTGTTCCAGAAGGAATTGAAGGACGTGTTGCCTATAAAGGCGCAGCAGCTGATATTGTCTTCCAAATGATTGGTGGTATTCGCTCTGGTATGGGTTACTGTGGTGCAGCTAACCTTAAAGAATTACACGACAACGCTCAATTTATTGAAATGTCTGGGGCTGGTCTAAAAGAAAGTCATCCTCATGATGTACAAATTACTAATGAAGCACCAAACTACTCTATGTAGGAAGTAAAAAAGAACTCCTGATTTTCAAGAGTTCTTTTTGTTTACAGTTTTGTCAATTTTGATTTACAGAAATTTTACCGTTTTGAATATTGAAAATACTAAGGTTTTCTGGCAAGTTTTGTAAGTGGTCTAAACTTGTTGTTGTAATAAAGGTTTGGATAGATTGAGAAATGGTTTCTAGTAATTTTAGTTGCCGTGTATTGTCAAGTTCGCTCATAACATCATCAAGCAGTAGTATCGGAGACTCGTTTGTAATACTTTCCATTAGCTCAATCTCTGCTAGTTTGATAGAAAGTACTAGACTACGATGTTGACCTTGGCTTCCAAAACTAGCATCCATACCATTGATATAAAAAGAAATATCATCTCGATGAGGGCCAACTCCAGTATTCTTTTTAAATAAGTCTCTGGATCTGCTTTTCTCCAAAGCAGTTTTAAAAGAACGTGTTAGCTGTTCTTCATCAGTGAAGTTGACAGATGATTGATAAAATATTGACAACTCTTCTAATTTATTTGAAATTTCTAAGTGTTTTCTTTGACCAAATTTCTCTAAGTCTTTAATGAATTTTATCCGATGCTTTATAACACGACACCCATACTCTACTAGCTGATCGTCTAAGACTGACAGAAATGTATCGTCAATCTTCTGGCTGGATTTTAGATAGGTATTTCTCTGCTTGAGTATATGGTTGTAGTTTGACAAGTCTGACAAGTAGATTGGTTTTATTTGTCCCAGTTCAATGTCTATAAACTTTCGACGGACAGAAGGCGCTCCTTTAATTAGCTGGAGATCTTCAGGTGCGAAGAGGACAACATTCATATGTCCGATGTAGTCTGATAGGCGAGCTTGTTTTAAGTGATTGACCTTGGTCACACGCCCTTTTGGTGTTAAATCAATTTCTAGAGGGATAGAGCTTGTTTTTTTCTGTAGCAAGCCAGAAAGATGGAGTTGCTCGTCATCAAAATGAATGAGATTTTTATCTGTACGAGTCCGATGACTACGTGTCAAGGCCAAGAAATAGATTGCCTCTAGAATATTGGTTTTTCCTTGTGCATTTTGACCTAGAAAGACATTTAATTTTGGATTAAAATCAATTATTGCCTCTTTGTAGTTTCGAAAGGTTTTAATTGTTAAATGTTGGAGCCACATGGTTATCTTCCTGGAAAACGTGGAACTTGTTTGGTTTTGGGTGATGAAGAAGTTTTTTGTTTTTCTTTCTTGACACCTTTATTCATCTCTTTGACAAGTTTAGCAATTCGCTCTTTCTCAATCTTATCTGCTTGATACTCTTCTTGCTCTTTTAAACTTGGTTTTGTCAAGGTGATGTCAATCTTTAAATCAGGAATGTCAATCGTATCTCCAATACGGATTTTTTTCCCACGTCTACTTTCTAACTCGCCATTAAAGTAAACTTGATGATCTATTAAAAAGGATTTGATAGCACCACCGCTTTGTATAATTCCAAGTTCTTTTAGGAGGGCTTGGAGCGTAATAAAATCTTCAAATAATTTGTATTCCATAATTCACCTCAATCTTTGGTATTATACCATATTTTCCCTGAAATAACTGAAGC
>ERZ1645004.325-NODE-325-length-11338-cov-3.380129_pt1 | contig 11338 bp, 9 predicted proteins | sample MGYA00579304_ERZ1645004 | MGnify/ENA primary metagenome ERZ1645004 (study PRJEB40715, sample SAMN01906944) | human oral metagenome | study: EMG produced TPA metagenomics assembly of PRJNA78025 data set (Human Oral Subgingival Plaque Microbiome).
TGGAAACATTGTGAAGTATTAACATATAGTGACCCTTTATAAAAATTGACTACAATACGCTAAATTGATATAATTAGAAAATAAACATTGAAACGAGGAGGAAATAACAATGTATAACAGAGTGTTTAATTTTTCAGCAGGACCATCGGTGCTACCTGTAGAAGTGATAGAGAAAGTTCAGTCTGAGTTGCTCAATTATCAGGGTAGCGGACAGTCCATAATGGAAATGTCTCATAGATCAAAAGAGTTTGTAAAAGTGATGGAAGATGCGGAAAAAGATTTGAGAGAAATTATGGAAATTCCGGACAATTACAAGGTTTTATTCCTTCAAGGCGGAGCTACTTTGCAATTTGCAATGGTGCCTATCAATCTTCTCAGGAATTCTAAAAAGGCAGACTATATAGTTGCCGGAACCTGGGGGAAAAAAGCGGCTAAAGAGGCAGAAAAATTTGGAGATATCAAGGTTGTAGCTTCTTCGGAGGACGATACTTTTACATATATTCCTAAGGTTTCAAAAGATGAGATAAGACCTGATGCAGATTATGTTCACATCACATACAACAATACCGTTTACGGCACCCACTACAATGAAGACGCGGATTTTGGAGACGTAACTTTAGTAGCGGATATGTCATCGTGCATATTGTCTGAAAAAGTTGATGTGAGCAAGTTCGGACTGATTTACGCAGGAGCTCAGAAAAACATAGGTCCCGCAGGAATGACGCTGGTAATAATAAGGGAAGATTTAATCGGGTTTGCACCTGAAAACACGCCGACTTACCTTAACTATCAAATACATGCTGATAACGATTCCGCTTACAACACGCCACCGTGCTTCCCCATATATGTCGCAGGAGAAGTTTTCAAAAAGATCAAGAGAGAAGGTGGAATTGAGCCTATTGAGAAAAATAATGTAGAAAAGGCTACGAAGCTGTACGAGCACATAGATAACAGCAAATTGTACAGCTGCCCGGTTGCCGTAGAAGACAGATCTTTGATGAACGTGGTATTCGTTACGGGGAATACGGATTTGGATAAAAATTTCGTGGCACAGGCTAGAGAAAAAGGTCTTGTGAACTTGGCAGGTCACAGGAGCATTGGAGGAATGCGAGCATCAATTTACAATGCAATGCCTATGGAAGGCGTAGATAAGTTAATAGAATTTATGAAGGAATTTGAAGATGCCAACCTTTAGAAGCTTAACAGCTCAAAGTAGTACGGCAAATAAAACGAGGGAAATTATGAAGTATTTTGTTTTAGTTCCTGATGGAGCGGGAGATGAAAAAATAGAGGAACTGGGAGATAAGACACCACTTGATGTTGCAAATATGCCCACTGTAACAGAATTGGCTCAAAAGGGGAAAGTTGGAAGTGTGAAAACTGTTCCCGACGGGATTGCTCCGGGAAGCGATGCTGCCAATTTGTCAGTCATGGGATACGATCCGAAAGTATATCTGACGGGCAGATCACCTTTAGAAGCAGCCAGCATAGGTATAGACATGAAGGATACCGACGTGTCTTTCAGGGTGAACATAATAACGGTGAGCGATGGTGGTAATCTCAAAGCTCCCTATGAAGAATTGAAAATTCTGGACCACAGTTCCGGAGATATAACGACAGAAGAAGCGGATGTGCTCATCAGAGATGTTGCCAAAAAATTGTCTGAAAACCCGAAATACAGCAGTGTGAAGTTCTATACGGGAGTTAGTTATAGGCATTGCATGATAATGGAAAATGGTAGCGTGAGCGGGAAGTTTACGCCACCGCACGATGTGCTGGGACAAATAACCGGAGAGCATTTGCCGAAGGGCGACAACAGTGACTTGATTTTGAGCATCATGAAGGAGAGTTACGAAATTTTGAAAAATCATCCTGTAAATTTAGCAAGGATTGAAAAAGGATTGAGGCCGGGCAATACCATGTGGATTTGGGGTCAAGGCAAGAAGCCGGCTCTGAGCAATTTTACTGAAAAGTATCATATAACGGGCAGTACAATCAGTGCCGTTGATCTCATCAAGGGTATAGCTCTTTGTGCAGGGCTCGACAGCATCGATGTTGAAGGGGCTACCGGCAACTTGCATACTAACTACACGGGAAAAGCCAACGCAGCTATAGAGGAGTTTAAAAAAGGAAAAGACTTCGTATACATGCACGTGGAAGCTCCGGATGAGTGTGGTCATCAGGGAGATGTCGAGGGCAAGGTAAAGTGTCTTGAAGATATCGACGAAAAGGTATTGAAGCCAGTTGTCGAATATTTAAAGAGCACAGGAGAACCTTTTAAAGTTTTGGTCGTACCGGACCATAAGACCCCGATTTATCTTAGAACACATACATCTGTGCCGGTTCCGTATGTGATTTACCGGAGCGATGATGAGAGGTCGGTTGATGAAAGCAGGGAATTCACAGAAGATTCCGGACAGACCGGTGAATACTTTGCCAACGGATACCAACTTGCGGACTATTTTTTCGGGAAATAGTTGAATATATCGGGTAAAAGTTAATTTTAGCATGAGATTACAATGCAAAAAGCGTCTTTGATGAGACGCTTTTTGCATATTGAAAACCAGAATAAAAGCCCAATAATTTTAACATTTATTCTAGAAATAATACATTTCGTTATTCGTGTCGGTGTGAATCGCAGTCTCCATGGTGACAGCTATGTCCTTCACCATGATCGTGGTCGTGATCGTGATGGCTGCATTCAGTATTCGGATTATATTGCAAAGACCCTGAAAGATAGCTTTTTACGGCTTCATCCACGCTGCCGGTAACTCCGGGGAATAGATTGATGCCGACTTCTGATAGTGCATTTCGTGCACCCGCTCCTATGTTTCCGCAAATTAGAACTTCTACCTCTGAAGCACGTAGAAAACCTGCGAGGGCACCATGACCGGAACCGTTGGTATCGATGATTTTGGATGAGACAATGTCTCCATCTGCTATATCATAAATCTTAAATTGTTCTGTTTTTCCGAAGTGTTGTCCGATTAACTCCCGTTCATATGTAACTGCGATTCTCATAATGTTTTCTCCTTTTTCACTGATTGTGCTGCTTGCCGGTATGGAATCGATGTGATAAGACCCGCCTGTAATGCGAAGTCGCTTCCCATTTATAATAGCATCTGCAATTTTGAAGCGAGCGTTTTCATAAATTCCCGCAACGGTTCCTCGGGATACTCCCATGGCAGATGCACATTCTGCTTGTGTCATCTTTTCATAGTCTATTAAACGAATAGTTTCAAATTCATCAAGCATGAATACAATTGTTTCAGAATTTCCCGATTCATCAGGAGAGAAACTCCAGATGTTGGGATATTTGCATATTTTCCTGCACCTTTTGGGCCTTGGCATGGCGATTCCTTTCTGACATATGTCAATAACTTAGACTAAGTATAACATTGTTTTTGACATATGTCAAATATCTATACTTTGTGGAAAGTGTAAAGTTGTTGTGGAATTTTTGCTTGACGTAATCTCCAACGTGCTGGTTTCTCGATTTTATTTCCTTTAAAAACTCCACAATTATTTTACACTATCTGTCTTGTGATATATTTCTTAGAAAAAACACAGTGAAAATGGTATAATATTGGCAGATATTTAGAACTGCAAATTGGCAGTTACGGGAGAATTGGGCCCGTGATGTATGCGAAGAAGAGGAAATAGGAGTATTATTTGACAAAACAAAGGTAAATACTCTGATTTATTCCTTTTGGCGATGGCAGAGAATTAAATCCCGATTATGAGTGGAATACGAGGAGGATGTTGTGGGAACTTGGAATGCAACAATTTTTGGAAACGATGTTTCATGTGATACTAAGGATGAATTTTTTATGAGGTACAATCGCGGGGAGGAGCCAAGGGATATAAAAGATGATTTGCTTTCTGAAATAGATGGTGACGATAGATTTAACGTGATGTTCAGTCTGGCATACTGCATGTGGGAAGTGGGTATGTTAGATGATGATTTTCTCAGTGAAGTTGAGGCGACGATTCAAAGTGAAAAAGATTTGGCATTAGCCGAGAATCTGGGTGCCGATGAAAAATTCCTGCGCCAAAGAAGAGCACATCTCGCAAAGTTTTTGGACAAAATAAGCGTCAAAAGGGCAAAACCTAAGAAGAGAGTGGCACCACCTGTTCCAGTTGAAAGCAAATATATGAACGGAGCTGTTATGGCATTTCAATATGATGACGGTACGTGGGGAGCATTGATTGCGGTAGACAGTCAATTTTTCGATAAGGAAACTTATTATGCCTATCTTCAAACCACAGTGAAAACAGTGAATAAGCCTACGGTGGATGATGTGCGCAAATCCCATATTATCGATGCCAGTTTTCATAACAGAGAGTATAATTCATTGCCCCTTCGTTCGCCACAATTATATTATTCATTTGTCAATTGTATTTGCGGCTATTTGAATAAGACTGAAACGAAGAGATTTGAATCTTACAACGATGATTTCTTTGAAATAATTGGGTATTTATCCGATTGGGGGAGATGCTCGAGTGGAACTGCAGATGTTTTCGAGTACTGCAAAAAAACAGCCGATGAGTTCGCTGACATAGCGAGGGAAATATTGACGACGAGACTTCATGAAAATCCAGACGCACATACGGAAATGACCGTTGAAGAAATAGATAAAGAGTTTATTGACCGCCAAAATTCATATGCCTAACCAATTCCTATTTTAGGATAAATCGAGATATGCACATCTGTTGGTAAATGGAATGGCGGTGGTTGATGCTATTGCTAAGCAACAGCCGAAGGATGGAAGAATAAACGGAACAAATCCTCAAATAGAAATGTTTTGTTGACTGCTCACAGGGTAACAATAACTTACACTATACTAAAATAAGCGAGAGAAAATAAAATGAGAACTCGATTAAAATAAATGGGATTATGAACAATATGGAAGTACGATGTAAGAGGAAAGAGGAGTATGATGGCAAATAAAATTCGAGGAGAAATTAAGGAATACGACATAATTGTAGTGGGAACCGGAGCAGGGAACATCGTCCTTGAGCACGCCATGGAAGCCGGGTTAAAGGCGGCACAGGTGGAAAAGGGAAAGTTCGGCGGAACTTGCCTGACCAGAGGCTGGTGTGAGAGGTGGTATTCTTACCAAGGTGATGGTGCCTGCCACAGAGATGCTGAGAGAATTTAAAGAAGCTGATAAAATCGGCGTTAAAGCGGACAACATACACCTTGACTGGAAGGTGTTGTCAGAGAGAGTATGGAATAAAATAGATGAGAGCAAAGGATTGGAGAAGTTCTATCTGAGACAAAAAAATCTGGATGTTTATCGAGGAGTGGCTTCTTTCATAGATAATAAGACGATGGAAGTGGAGCTGAGCGAAGGGACAAAACAATTGATTTCCGCCGATAAGATTATTTTAAACGTAGGTGGTAGAACGAGAATTCCGGAAGTAGACGGACTTGAAGAGGCGGGATATGTGACCAGTGAAACCTTCTTCGGCGAAAAATATCCAAAAGAACCATACAGATCGTTGGGAGTAATCGGCGGAGGTCCTATAGGAACCGAATTTGCAAGCACCTTTTCGGCTTTGGGCACAGAAGTGAAGATAATACAGAGAAATGTCAGGCTGGTTCCCAAGGAAGATGAAGAGATTTCAGCAGCGGTGTTGGAACATATGAAGCACAACGGGATAGAAGTGTTTTTAAATAAGGCAATGAAATCTGTAAGAGTGGAAAACGGCAAAAAAATCATTACCATCGCAGATAAAACCTCTCAAAAACTCACAGAAGTAGCTGTAGATGAGATTCTAATAGCTTCCGGAGTCGTTTCCAATGGGGATTTGCTGAATCTTGAGAACACGGATATAAAGGTGGACAAAAACGGATGGATAATGACCAACGAATTTTTAGAAACGTCCGTTGAAGGAATCTGGGCAGTAGGTGATATAAACGGCAGACAGCAGTTCAGACACAAGGCGAACTATGAAGCCGATATTGTCAGTCATAATCTATTTGTCGCTCAGAGCGAAGAAGAGTTCAGATGGGCGGAATACAATTTGGTGCCGGCGGTCACTTTCTGTTACCCGGAAGTGGCACACATCGGGCTCACTGAAAAAGAAGCTGTAGAACGAGGTTATGAGATTCAAGTGGGAGTTAATAACTACTATGACACTGCAAAGGGGTATGCGTTGGGATATGAACCGGGAGATGCTCTCAAAGCGTTTTTTAAGGTTATAATAGATAAAAATAACGGTAGGATTTTAGGCGCTCATGGAATTGGAAAGGACGCTTCCATAATGATTCAGCCTTACTTGAATTTAATGAATGCAGGTAAACATAGCCTTGAACCGATAAATGAAGAAATCGGAAGTGAAAGGACAAAGAGATTGAGAAGGGAAGGCTTGAAGAGAAAATTGAAACCGCACAGCTTTGATACCGTGAGGGAGACTATGGTGCCTCATCCGACTCTGGCTGAAATTCCCATTTGGACCAAGTACTATATGAAAGATAAGTAGAACTGTGTCATAATCTGTGCTTTACGCATATTTATAAATAATGCGAACGCGAGAAAGTGAATACGATTAAATAAAAGTAAAAAAAGTAAAAATAGTTAAATATAGATGCATTTCATGCCATAGGAGAATATGACACGGGGCATTAAAGTAAAAGACGGCAAAGGATGTTTAAGCTGGTTCCGGAGCTGTCTTTTTTATTGAAGATCATGCACAGAGATTTACAACGGAGAATATCCTTGGTGAATATGTAATTTTTACTTGTAATATGATATACTTTTTTAATCGGGGAAAGTTTATTGTGCAAGTGGAGAAGGCATTGTGAATGGAATGAGAGATAGATATATTGGAGAAAATGCAACAAGAAAGAATAGAACAATCGCAATGATAATTTTGATCATATTCTTTGTGATGGAGATTGTTAATATTTCAATGGAAAAAGTGCGAGGCGCTGCGGAAACACCTGTTATAGATAGCAGCAGTTTGGCAGTGGAGGATATAAAAACTAACAGCATAGTGTTCAGAAAAAATGCCGGTGAAGGAATAAAACTTAAAAAGTTGGTTGCTATAATTGGAGCGTTGACGCTTTACGAACGTGGAGAATTGGGAAATGATAGCGACAAAGTCGCTGATTTAATGGAAAATTTGAACACTTCTCACATGGACTACTTCGCGAAGAAAATATATAAAAGCAATGGAGAATTCGTGAAAGCCATGAATAAAACCGTTGAAAAATTAGGGTGTAAGGACACATCGATACAGAGCATTGACGGAAGCAAAGATAAGGATAGAACGTCCGTTGCGGATTTGAGCATGATTCTAGGCAAGGCGATTGATATCGGCTATAGAAATAAGATGAAGTTCAACGATAAGATTGAAAAGTTACTCAGTGATAAAGGTAAAGGTGAAAGTTTATCAAAAGATGGGAAAAAGATTAAAAAACAAAGTGAAAAAGATGAAATTCTCGGGATGAAATTATTCTCTTCCAAAGAAAAAGACAGGGTGTATACAGCTGTGGTGGGGAAGAAAAACGACAATATTTTCGTAGCGATCAGCTATGGGGCAGCTGATGAAAAATCCGGTACAGACGATGGAGTCAACAGTTTGAGCTACTTCATGAGCATATACAGGACTTTTAAAGTCGTGGCGAAAGGAGAAAAGGTCGGAAAAGTCAAGATAAAGGGCGGTAGGAGCAGCTATTGTAAAGTTGTGGCAAAGGAAGATCTGTACGTAACGCTGCCACGAGAGGGAGAGGATTCTCTGGTAAAGACCAAATTAGAAATTTTAAAGGAGATGAAAGCACCCGTAAAAAAAGGCAAGGTAATAGGAAAATTAAAAGCGTTGGAAGCAGGTGAGGTGACTGCTCAGGTTGAGGTTACAACAGGTGAAGATGTCGTGATGGGCGGACCTTGGAGTAAAATCGGTATATCCGACTATATGATGGCAATTGGAAGTGCAGTGATAATACTCGTATTGATAATATACATTTCCATAAACCGCAAAAAGAAAAGAAAGAGGATGAGAATAGAGGAAATCAAGAGAAGGAGAAGAGAGGAAGAAGCCAGGAGAATTGCCATAGAAAGGGAAGAGAAACGCAGAAGGAACTGGCCTTATTGAAGGTGCAATATGTTTGATATAAAGGAAAATTTAAAAAAATTGCCCGACAGCCCGGGAGTCTATCTTCACAAGGATAAAATGAATAACATAATATACGTCGGAAAAGCCGTGTCATTGAAGAAGAGAGTCAGTCAGTATTTTCAAAACAGCCGTTCAAAAGATTCGAAAGTTCGTGCTATGGTCGAGCACATCGATGAGTTTGAATATATAAAGTGTGGCAGCGAAATGGAAGCCTTGATATTGGAAAACAATCTCATAAAGAAATATAAACCCAAGTACAACATATTGCTGAGAGATGACAAAACTTATCCGTACATAAAGATAACTAATGAAAAATGGCCCAGAATTGAAAAGACCAGGAGAGTGGTTAAGGATGGAAGCAGTTACTTCGGACCATATACGGATGTCGGCGCAGTCAATTCCATCGTGGATTTGATAAGCAAAGTATATAAGTTGAAAAAATGCACTACGAGAAATTTTCCACCGGGATTTAGGCCATGTTTGAACTACCACATAAATCAGTGCAACGGAATGTGCGTTAATAGGGAAAACAAAGCTGATTATATGAAGAGAATCGAACAGACAAAAACTTTTTTAAAGGGAAACTCCATGGATTTGGTCGGGTTTTTACGTGAAGAAATGAACAGGGCTTCCTGCGAAATGCAGTATGAAAAAGCGGCGATTTACAGGGACTACATCATAAGTGCAAAGGCGTTGATGGAGAAGCAGAGAGTCGTTTTAAGTCAGGATAAAGACCTTGATGTGATTTTAGCCAACGGAAAGGGAGAGGTTGTAGTATTTACCGTAATAGACGGCAAATTATCGGGAAGAGAAATCTTTGAGATAAGAGACAGAGATGAAGATGAGCAGAATGTCATCAGTGCATTTATAAAGCAGCATTACGGTGAAAAAAGCAAAGGACCCGGTGAGATATTGGTGAAGAATCGGATTGCAGAACAGAATTTGATCGAAGAATTTCTTTCGCAAATTTGGGCTGGAAAAGTGAAGATTACAGTTCCTGCCAGAGGCGAAAAAAAAGCTCTTATGGAGATGGTAAAAAATGACATGCTGGAAATGGTGAAAACCAGACAGGCGAGAGATGAAAATAGGGACAACAGACGATCCAATATAAGAAAGCAATTGAGCGATTTGATTGAAAAATCGAAAATTGATAACAATCGCCAAGGGGATGACATAGACTATGTGCAAGATGTCGTCGATGAAGAAACCGGAGAAATTGTGGAACTGTTCAAGGGCGAAGACGATGCTTTTAGGGTGGAATGTTACGATATTTCCAATAACAACGGAGTGGATAATGTAGGAGCCATGGTGGTCTTTGATGAATTGGCAAAAAACAGAAAGGCGTACAGAAAATTTAAAATTAAATCCATAACCGGTGCCGATGACTACGGTTCTATGGCGGAAGTGTTGAAGCGTAGAATGGAAAGAGGGCTTAGCGGAGATGTGGGATTTTTACCGCTACCGAATTTGATTCTGATCGATGGAGGTAAGGGGCATGTGGAAATTGCTGCGAAAGTCGTTGGAGCATACGATTTGAACATTTCAATAGTAGGATTGGCAAAGGATGACAGTCATAGAACACAACGGTTGGTGTACAAAGATAGAACGGGAGAATTCGTGGAAGAACCCCTTAAAGACAGGACCTTATTATTTTCATATATGGGAAACATTCAGGAAGAAGTTCATAGGTTCGCAATAGAATTTCATAGGAGTCTGAGAGATAAAAAAGTTGTAAAATCTCAATTGGATGAAATACCAGGTATCGGCGAGAAGAAGAGAAACAATCTTCTGATGTTCTTCGGCAATATGGATGAAATTAAGGATGCTTCTATAGACCGACTTCAGGGAGTCAGAGGAATAAGCAAAAGGGATGCACAAAACATCAGAGACTATTTCGATAAAAGATGAAAACAAGTGATAAATTTGCAGATTAAAGGTCAAACTTTAAACTTGCTATTGTAAAAAAGTCGAATTGCTGATATAGTTAGAATATGCAAAGAGAATACTAAAAGAAAAATAAAGTGGAGGATATAGATATGGCTAAAGACAGTCTGGAGAATGCAATGGAATACATGGAAGAGCACGAAGAGGATACCATCGTTTTGGAATTTGACGACCCTGAAAGTGAAGGTGGCGTGGTTGAAGTGGAATGTGATATAATCGGGGTGTTCGATGCTGAATACAACGGAGCCACAAAGGAGTACATAGCGCTTTCGCCGGTTGAAAACAGGGAAAAAGAGGAGTATGACGTTTGGTTGTTCGGCTACGTGGAAAACAGCGATGATGCGGAATATCCGTACGACATTATCGATATAGCAGATGATGCGGAATTGGAATTCGCTATTAAGGAATTCGATTCTCTGATGGATGAATTGGAGAAAGAGCACAAACACTAATAGAAATTTGTGTAAATCATATACTTACTCTAAATGCTGATCATTAGAATCGGCAGTTTCGGAAATTCCGGAGTTGTTGACGATAATATGAGCCATTTGATATCGGCCCCTCGGTGAGACTGACAGTTTGACGGGTGGAGTCGATATTTTTGTTAAATTTTTTTAGTGACAGATGCGGAAGATTTTTTATGGTAGTTCAAAATATCTAAAGTTTAATTTTCGAGGGCATCGTGATATAATCATTAGGAGAGCAGAGGAGAGATACTATGAAAATCGGAATATCTGAAAAGGATAAGAGCATACTGGAGCTAATTCGTGAAAACAAAATAAAGGTAAAATTTACACCGATGATGGCAGCTGTAAACGGAAAGATAGCTTCGTTGAACACCAAGATAAATTCAGGCGATTGTGTGGAAGTGTTCGATGTGAGATCAAATGTTGGAATTGCAAGTTATCAGGAAGGACTCGTTCTCGTGTATTTGACAGCTGTCAAAAATCTGTTCGGAAATGTTCTCGTCGGGATAAACAATTCCTTGAATAAGGGGTTTTACACAAAACCGGACAAAAGTATAGAGCTGAATGAAGAGAATATAGAGAGAATACGAATTGAAATGGATAAGTTAATAAGGGCAGACTTTCCTTTCAAAGAAAAAAGGGTGAGGAAAGACGAATATATAGATCTTTTATCCATGTATGGCAGCGGAAATAAGGCGAAAGAGAAATTTTTGGAGAACATACGTATAGACGACAGTAAAATAGCGTATATAAAGCAGTTTAGAGACGATGAAGAGGCTTCTGACAGAAATTGCTACATGCTT
>ERZ1645004.342-NODE-342-length-11030-cov-2.869522_pt1 | contig 11030 bp, 4 predicted proteins | sample MGYA00579304_ERZ1645004 | MGnify/ENA primary metagenome ERZ1645004 (study PRJEB40715, sample SAMN01906944) | human oral metagenome | study: EMG produced TPA metagenomics assembly of PRJNA78025 data set (Human Oral Subgingival Plaque Microbiome).
AAGCAAACTCAGCTATCAACCGTCTAGGCAGTCAGGAAGCCGTCGGTATTGCTAATGCCGGAAAAGCTAAAGACCGTGCATGGCAAGAAAACGAAAACAGCTTTAATGAGTCAACTGGTCGTTACAACATGAACACCAAAGACTCTATCGACAATATCAAAAAGACCCGAGACCAAATTGAAAGCGACACCGCAAGTAAAGTTCGCTCGGCTAAAGGCATTCTATCTGCTGGTGGAGCAGGAGACAGTTCGTTTGCTAAAATCCTCGCACCGTACGAGATTGCTAAAGCTGCCTCAAAACAACAGGGTGAGGCTCAGGACGCATACGCCAAGAACCGTCGAGATATGGACATCAACTACTTCGCAGTTAAAAACGCCTACAAAAAGAACCAAGGAGACATTGAGGGCGAATATAACAACCGTGTGAACAGTGTGAAGCAAAAAGTAGCTCAATCCCGTGCTGAACTATTAGACCGCATCAGAAGCGCTAACGTGGGCAAACAGACGGCAAATGGCTCAAGTATGGCGGCTGCTATTGCAAGCCAGCAGGGTACACGTGACCAAATCAACCGGTTAGGTATAGAGATTGACGAATTAGGACGTGATCGCAGTATTCCTATCCAAAAAGTCGAATGGAAAGCACCAGACCTTGCGACATACGACCCTAAGGACGTAACCGTCAAGGACAACTCAGAGGTCGGTGGTGTGAATGATGAGATTTCACCAAACTTGCGTCCAATCTTAAGCGACGAAGAAAAGAAAAAGAAGCAACAGTTAATGTAGGGAGGTAGCAGGAGATGGATTTTTTCAAAGAATAGGTAACTTTTTCAGCGGAAAGGGCTGGATTAATGATGAGGAAAAACGCCGTAAGGAACAGCAAGTTCAACCAGCCCAGCCACAGCCAAAGGTTACGTTTAATAACCAGGCTAATACTAATGCGCGCTGGAACAATACATTTAATTGGATAAATAGTTCATCTCCTGCCGCCATGAAGCCTACAAATACGCTCAAAGCAGATACAGCACCTAAAATAGATACGGTACCAAAGGCGAATGAGTTTAATGATAATCAAATTAAACAAGAAACCAAGCCGATTATCCCGCAAAAAACAGTTAATGAAGCGCCAAAGAAACCAACATTCTTTGACTACGCTAATCCATTTGGCGAGCATGGGCTATTTGGTGCAAAACAGCAGCAAAACTTCAAAAAAACAGTAGAAAAACCTATCGCAGACAATGTAGAAAAATTTAATAAGTGGATCGACTCTTCTGACAAGCAGGAGGGTTTTCAGTGGAGCGATCCAGGAGATTATGCACGATTTGCCGCCAAGATCCCTGGAGGCGCAGTTCAAGGATTGGCAGAAGCGCCCAATAAAATAGCTAATACGATTACAGGTATAGAAGCAGACGAGAACGGCAAAGTTAAACAGCTAAACGGCTGGCAGCGACTAGGAAAAGGTCTAGATGCTGGTATATCAGTCGGTGGACTAGGATTCGGTGGTTCAGGCACATTGCTGCGCTCTGCGTTTGGACAAGGAAGCAAACAGCTGGCGGGACAAGCAGCCAAACAAACCATAGCTAAAAAAGCGCTAGGACTTGGCGGAAATTTATTAAAGGACGCTGCTAAAGAAGGCGCAGAAGAGGTTGCTCAGACCTTTGCACAGGATTTAGCCGATGACGGTAAAGTAAACGCCAAACTAGGAGATTACGCACAATCTGGGGCACTTGGTGCGCTTGGGGGCGGCATGATGAGTGGTGCTGGTCATACTGTAAATGGTGTTAAGGGAGTGGTGAGGAATAAGATTAATCCTTATGGAGAGAATGGTGTCGGGATTAATCGACTATCTCCAAACCAAATGAAATACAATGCCGCTGAAGTTATAGGTGGTATAGCTGGAGATACAAGAAAGCGCCTTAGTCAGGCAGCTTTTGGTGATTTACAAAAGGCACGAACTGGCAATCCATACCGAACAAGTGATGGGATGGATGTGGAGCTGAGTAAAGCGGGCAATAGAAAATACACGAGTACAGGAGCTCGTGCTATTAATGATAATTTTATAGTTAAACAGCGCTTGGCGCCTCAAATAGATGAGGTTATTGCGAAGTCCAAGCTTATTGATAGCGCTGAAGACGCCAAGAATCACGGAATAGCACCTGATGGGTTTGATTACAGAGAAATTCCTGTGCGATATAGGGGTAAAGATTATGTGTCAACAATAGATATTGCAAAGAATAATACAACAGGGCGCAATACTCTTTATGAAGGTAATGTGCGAAGCCAAGAAAAAAGCCACCCAGGTGACCTTAATGGTGCGCCCCGTGGACAAGCCGAACGGGGACTGGGCGACTTTTCTAATGAAAGTGTAGCACAAGAGGTTAAAGATGTCGATACCACCAGACCTGCTCTCGCTCAGAAAAAGGCAGAGGTTGATGACACGAAGTATAAACTAAGCCCAGCACAAGAGGAATACTTTAAGGACTCTAAAATCCGAGACGAAAACGGTAATCTTAAGACCGTATACCACGGTACAAATAGTGAGTTCGACCAATTTAGTCCATTAGCCGGCTCATCAAGTAGTACACGGAATAGGTGGGGCGAAGGTAACTATTTAGCATACGACAAAGATATGGCTAACGACTACGGAGTCAATCTAAAAGAAATGTATGCAAATATTACATCTCCAATTAGTAATAAACAAAAGACTGTCTCATTTGAACAGTATGACGCCCTATATCGACGGATAAATAACGGCGAGCCAGCATATCGTGAAGATTATGATATGTACGATAACGATATGGACTTATTGTGGGATATTACTGACAACGGGCAATGGAAAAAATATGCTCAAGATATTAAAGACACCACTGGCAAAGATGGTGTGATTATGGATGATATGGCAATTACTTTTAATCCAAGTCAAACCAAATACACCAATAACCTCAATCCAACAGATAGCCCAGATATGCGGTACAAGCGTCAGGCAGATGCTCAAATACAGGAATTAGCAAGCCAAAGTAACCTCCTAGCACGCCATCTACAACTAACGGGCGATGAGCGCCTTGTATTCAATGAGTGGCAAAATGAAATGCAGAAGAAAGCATTAGGCTACTACGATCCAAAGACTGACAAAATAAACCTGAACAAGCTGTCTGAAGACACTCTAAACCACGAATTAGGACATAAATTACTTACCCGAGTAGAAAACAAGCAAGACTTATTAAACTCTATCCGTGAGTCTTATGGAGATGAATATTTAATAAATAAATATGGCAGTCAATATGGAAATGACTTGAATCTCCTAGCCGAAGAACAGCTAGCCGACGGATTCAGTGATTACTACAACGGAAGATTAAATGGTGAAGATAAAGTACGTCTAGGTGCTAGATTAGGTATTCCTCAAAAAGTCTTAGCAATATATGACCGAATCACTGAAGCTATTATGGGACTTGTCGGTAAACAAGACGCCATTAAGCAATTCTATGCTCAAATGGAGACGGGGAGGTTCAGAAACGAGGTGTTCGGAAATACCGAACAACTGCCAGCTTATAAGCTGGATGACGATCTATCTAGAATACTTGCCCACTACAAGCAATCTCCACGTGGTGGATTAGACATGAATCTTGTTAGACAAGAGTACGCTAGCAATCCTGAGGCGATTAGGCGTATAGATGAAGTAATTGCTGAGGTAAAGCAAGAGTCAGCACAAAACAAGTCTAGAGTACAGCGAGAGAGGGCGTATTATACTAAACTCAATAACATTGCTAATTCATTCCAGCCGTGGCAGCCTAATCAAGGACTTAATGTTAATGCCATACAAGACTTCCACCGAGCTGAATATGAGCTTGCAAAAGAATATCCAGACATTGCAAATAATCAAGCGATAATTGATGCTTATGAGAAAAACTCTGTCCTGAATAACAATACCGAGAATATCTATCATCCCGATAACCAAACTGATATTGACAACATCGAAGCTACCGACATAGATCCATTTGAATACACCAAAGAAATGGTCAAAGGGCAAAAACTAGCCCGTAAAGGTGAACAACCTACCCTTAGAGAGCGTTGGCAAGACTTCAAAGCAGATATGCGTGAGAAATTCGTGGACAGATTCGCCCCAATCGAAGACAAAATTAAAAACCAATCTGAACAATTAGAAATGCGAAACGCCCTCGACAGGACTTTACGTGCAGATGGAATATCAGAAGCGTTTATCCGAGACAATAAGTTTGATAAATTAATCACCAGCTTTAAGAATAAAAAAGAATTACAAACGTTTGAGCAGGCGTTAATTGCTAAACACGCTCTGGAATTAGAGTCTAATGGTATAGAGACAGGACGAGACCTCGCAAGGGATAAAGCTCTCATAAAAGCTACTAATAAGCGATTCGCTAAAGAATTCAAACAAGTAAGAGAATATTCCGATAAAGTCCTACAGCAAACAGTAGATTATGGACTTATCAGCCAAGATACCGCTAACTACTTAAGGAAGAAATACCCTGAATATGTGCCATTTGACCGTATATTCTCTGACAAAGAAATAGACACCCAGATGAAGCACGGAGTGGGTGCTGGTGAGGCTAGTTTAAGTAAGCAGGATATTGTCCAGCGCATTAAAGGCTCATCTCGCTCAATCGACAGCCCATTAAACGCGTTAATTACGAAAACCCAGGATATGATTCAGCAGGGTGAACGCAACAAACCAGCCGAACTTCTAGCAAGTTATGCTAAAGACCCTAAGAATCCATTCCAACTACAAGAATTAAAGGCAGGGGAAAGTGCAAACGGACGACCGACTATCAGCTACTTAGATAATGGTAAAAAGCGTACATTCTTAGCTGCGCCTGAAGTAGCTAGAGCTGCTAAAAATATGAACCGTGAACAAATGGGGATTATATTAAGAACCCTTGCAGCGCCTGCCCGTTTACTGAGAATGGGAGCAACTACAGTCAACGCTGGATTTACTATGGCAAACGTCGTAAAGGACTTTGTAGGTGCTACTATTAACTCAAAGGGCGGATTTAATTCAATGAACCCTAAGTCTATTGTAAGTGCCTTGGGTGCAGCATTTCACCATAACGGCGATCTGTATGTAGAAATGCAACGTGAAGGAGTTTTGGGAAATATCTATGAATTAACCCGTAACGCCTCTGACCTAAACCTTAATGAAATACGCAGTCATAAAAACATACTCACCCGTTCAATACATAATGCGAAAAGCCCTCTTAAAACCCTAGAGAATACTATCGGACGCAGTGAAGACTTTGGGCGAGCCTTACAATATATTGCAAACAAAAAATACGCCAAACGAAAAGGTATGAGTGAGTCTGAAGCTATAAAATTTGCAGCCGACCAAGCAAGATGGAACTCTACAAACTTATTAAGAAGTGGAACATACGGTAAAGCAATCAATGCAATCGTACCTTACTCAAACGCAAATATTCAAGGTCAAAGAATTACTCTACGTCGAATGAAGGAAAACCCAGCAAGGTATACAGGTAAAATCGCACTTGGAATAGTAGCCCCAACTATAGCCGCTATGGCTCTATCGTATAGTAATGACGAGAATAAGAAGATAATGGAAAACCTACCCGATTATGTCAAGGAAAATAACGTAGTAGTTATCGGTCCAGGGGCTAAATATAATAAAGAGCAGAATAAATGGGATGGCGTTTACCTAATACCAGTACCACCTCAATTCTCACCACTTCATAGACAGCTTCACAATATGGTGAAAAGTGCTATGACGGGACAACAATTTGACGTAGGTAAAACCGTCGGGGACGCTGTAGAACAAGTAACGACTGTAAACCCAATGGAGATAAGACGTACAGGTGCTCAGTATGTACCGCAAGCCGTAAAGCCGTTTATGGAAACCTGGGCAAACAAAAACCTATACACAGGACAAGAAGTAGTACCTGAAGGTATGAAGAATCTTAACGGAAAAGACCAGTGGGACAACAGTACAAGCCTCACAGCTCGAAAAGTCGGTGAACTTACAGGTCTTAGCCCTAAGCAAATAGACAACGCATTTAGAACGTCTACGGCAGGCGGTGGACAAAACCTACTTCACGGTATGGATTTCGCCATAGCAAAGGCTACAGGGGCTTCTGGTGACGAAATAAAGGGTAGAAGTATGCTAGATTCAGTCGTTGGACGATTCTACGCACCAAAAGGAACAAGCCAAAGCTCATACTTCTATCAATCATTAGAAAAAGCCGCTAAAGACAACAAATTGTCTGGTAATGATTTAGAACTTTACCAAGCATTGACCTCTAGGAAATATAACGGAGACGGTAGCGTAGAAGGCAAAACAGAGGGTGATGTCTTAATGAACAACCGAATTCTAGCAAATAAGCCAAACATAATTAAAACCCTAAGTGAGGCGGCTAAGTGGCGTTCAGCACAAACAGGCGAAGAGCTAGACCCTCTATACAAGCTTCCAGTGGACAAACAGCAATACTTCTATCACTTACAAGGCTCACCAAAGAATGGTGCCGAGCAGAGAAAACTGAAACAAGACGCACCTTGGCTAGAAGATTTCCAAAAAGAGAGAAGCGCATACTTTAAGCGTCAAGACTTCAAGTCTGGAAAGAGTAATAGAGTACCTTACCCAGAGGTGAGTGATGAACTCCAAGCTACTCTCAAAACATACCACGATATGCCAAGCAGTCCTCAGAAATGGGCATTCTTGGACGCTCACCCTGAACTATCAGATCACTTCAAGCAGATAGAAGACTACAACAATAAGGTGAGAGAAGCTCAAGGTTACGCTCCACAGCGAACCCGTCCACAGCAAAGCCAATACGTAAAAATGCAAATGGCTAATAAGAACTGGCGTGATCCTGCCGTTGCTAGATACTTACAAGACATGAACGTTTACAACATTACTAATTCAGCTTCTCTGGCAGAAATGCAGGGTGAAGATCTGTCTCCTAAAGCCCTAAAAGCTATACAGAGTATAGGGAAATATGGATTAGTTAAAAATCCAGACGGAACATTTGCCCTGAAATACCCAGATGGTCAAGGTACAAACGAATCCCACATACAAGCTGGCGCGGTAGATACAAATAGCTTCTGGAGTAGAGGTGGCCGCAGAGGATACAGAGGGCGAGGAGGCAGTACTGGAGACGGCACTAGGACCTCTACAGATACACTTAAAACAGCCAATTCTACAGCTATTAGCATGAATACGTTTAAGCGTAATCAATCCTCTAGAACACCTCAATTTACTGGTAAAGCTATTCAGTTAAATCAACTGCTAAAATCACGAAAACCAAAAAGTAGAGTAGTTACTTTTCGATAGTCATATGCTAAAATAAAAGTAATTCTGATCTACCAAAGTGCTTGGCGATTGGATACATAAAAATAACTTGTGGTTATTTGTGTATTCGTTGCCAAGCACTTTTCATGAATGACCGCGAAAGGTGGTTTCATGAAAGTAGAAGAAGCAATAAATCTTGCTTATCAAACAGCAACAGGGAAAACAAAAACGCTCAGTCCTGGTAACTCAAAATACGAGCGTATGCTCAATATTGCCAATATGGCTACTATGCAATGGGAGAGTGAGCCAGATGTTGTGTGGGGTTCTTTGTGCAAAGATAGGGAAATAGGCGTAATTGACGATAACACGTCATACAAGCTACATGAAGATGTCAGGACAGTAGATTTTCGCAAGTTTGTTCGGCTAACGAAAGATGCTCAAAATTGGACATTTCCGTTTATATCCCCTCAGATGGCTAAAGATGGATGCTATGGTGTCATTCAATTAGGCTGGAGGCTAGACTTTAAGGGTCTATCTGAGCAGATGAAAGGTGCAGCAATTATCGTGCCTATAGTCCGCCACGCAAAAAAACTAACAAAAGCTGATGACATTGTAGAAGTTGATGATCCTTATTGGTTGGTGTACATGATCGCAGCTGAGTTTGTGCGTAATAGTCGCACTAAATCTAATCAGTATGGCAATTTGATCACCCTAGCACAATCCTCAATGGAAGGTATGAAGAATCGCAACGGGTATAAGTTTGATGAAGTGCCTCGGGAGGATATTTGGCTATGATTAAGCCGCCAAAAAGTACTCCTCAACCTAATATTGATAGGTTAAGCATTAAAGCCTGGAGTAAGGGATATATTTCTGCTATGGACGCAGGGCGTATGCCTAATAGCGGTTTACTAAAAATGACCAACGCCAGGTTAAAACAAAATGGAACAGTTGCTCCACGTCCAGGCACCAGGCAATATGGTGACACTCTACCCGGTGAAGTTTTAGGCTTTGATGAGTATGTTGAAATTATTGATAATAAACGAGTAAATAAACTCCTCGCAATCGTAAAAGACGGTAACAGAGCACACACCTATACTGCATTAGATGGAAAGGGCTGGGCTAAAATCGACGGGATAGATTACCACCCTGAAGCGTATCCAACTTTTACTCAAGTTAGAGACAGGGTAGTAGTGACGAATGGAGAAGATTATCTATCCTATTATGATATTCAAAAGAAAAGGAACATCCGCCCAACAGCCCTACCAACAGTCACTGGTGTAAAAGCTGAAGCCTTTGGTATAACGGGAACAAATGACACTCTCTATTACTGTGTGACGGCTGTAAAGAATGGAGAAACGGCACGAAGCGATGCAGCTAGCGTAAAGGTTAGCAAGGGACGTACTGAATGGCGTGGTAAAAACGTAGACAAAACAAAAGGACAAGTTGAAGAATACGTCAAAATAACCTGGAATAAGATAAAAGACGCTGAATATTACGTCCTTTATTGCGGAATATCACCAACAAGCATGCGAATGATGGATGTTATCGGTCAGTCTAAAGATGATGCACAAACTCAATCATATGACGATATTGGACAAAAAATCCTCAATCCTAATGTTATTCCCCCTAACTCTAACAGCACGGCAGGGGTGAAAGCATCTCGTTCTACTCTAATAGCAAGTCGCCTATACTTAGTGGGAGATAAAGATGATCCATGGCGGATTACTTTTGGCGGTGCTGATCCAGATACTATGCTAGATTTTTCGGCTTTTGCGGGTGGCTATATTCGAATAAACGCGGGGTCTAAAGAAATACCTGCCGCAATAAAACCCTTCAGAAACGGTAAGGGTGATGCAGTACCAATGATTCTATGCTCAGAAACAAATGGTAACGGAAGCTTAAAGTACCTTCAATCATCAAGCATGCAGCTAGATTCTACAAATATTCAGTGGATTAGCGTGATTGATGATAACGGACGAGACGGCACCGACGCACCGAACTCAGTCGCGATATATGAAAACTCACTTTTTTACATCTCTAAAACTGGGCTTAAAAACACTCTTACAAAGCCACAAATGCAGAATGTTTTGTCTACCGAGAATAAGGCAGACGCTATTCAGCCTGATATTGAACGCTTAAGCAGTAATTTTATACATAAATCTATTGGATTAGAGGTTAATGGTTTGATTTATTTTGCTGTCCCTGTCGGTGGAGATAAATTAAATCAATTATGGGTACTTGATATGAAACGCGGCGGAGCGTGGTGTATGCCGTGGACGGTCGGGAATATTAACGACCTAAAAGTCTATGGGAGCAGTGACGGTAAATCTAGAGTTCTATTGGCAATAGGCAATAAGCTCATAGAGTTAACTGATGAAGTCAAGCTAACAGATGACGGAAAACCGTTCATCGCTGATATTGGCTCTGGAGCTATCAAATTTTCTGATGATGGCGCAATGTGGACAAGCATAGTAGACATTACGTTCATTCTATTAAAGCCGACAGGCACTATAAAGTTTTCTGTGTCAGGAAAAACCGAAGATGAGCCACTTCAGCCGTTCGTTAATTTTAGCAAAAACTTTACACCAAAAACCATTCCTGGTGGCTGGAATGATCCAACAGGATGGAATAGCCCACTAGGATGGGGGTTTGTGCCTAAAAAATACAAAAAATCCAGCGGAGAGGTTCGTATACCAATCACGAAAGATATTGATGAAGACGTGAACTGGATTCAATACTCGGTTACTACTAATGAGCCAGGAGCTGATTTTGAATTATCTGACGTAATCATCCAACACATACCAATTGGGGTGATTTTTGAGGAGGATGAAGATGAATAAAACAAAAAAGGAGAACAATATGGAGCAAAACGAGCGCCTCGCCCGCTTAGAGACATTTAACGAAAAGGTTGTCGAGCCATCTTTGGCGCAAATCTTAAGTAAACTCGACGAACTTGTCAGAAGAACTGAGTTCAATGAACGCAAAAGGTTTGTCGATGCCAAACTATCAGAATTAGAGCAGGCAATCAATAATATTAACGACCGCAACGAAAAACTAGATGGCAATATTTTCATCAAAGCCATTATCACGGGTGAGAAGAAGGTGGTAGGTTTAATCGTGAAATACACAGGACTAACTATTCTTATTGGTACAGTAGCATTTTTCGTACTCACCCAATTCATCAATTCCATTCAGTCAACCAAACCAGAAATGCGTGAAGTTATTAAAGAAGTTAAGGAGGTAACAAAATGATAGAAAAAGCTCTAGCGTGGTTTTACGCACGTAAAGGACAAGTTTATTATTCGATGGAAAATCGGAATGGTCCTAGTTCATACGATTGTTCGTCGTCGGTATATTACGCGCTAAAAGAGGCGAGTATATTACCATCAAGTTATTGGATAGGTAATACTGATACATTGTTTGACGCACTAGAAAAGAATGGCTGGGTACGAGTCCCGACCGACACTAACGGTGACGCACAGTGTCAACGTGGCGATATATTCATTTGGGGTATCCGTGGTAATTCAGGCGGCGCTCTGGGGCATACGGGCATGTTCGTGGACGCAGATAACGTTATTAACTGTCGTTATCAGGCTGGCATTGTAATAGATAATCATGACTGGCTATGGAGTGCATCAGGATGTCCACCATACACATTCTATCGATATGTAGGTAAGCCAGTACCAGCCGTAAAACGCCGCGTTGCACTCCCCGAGGTATATTATGCAGATGAAGTGGCGATGGTATTTAGCATCCGCCCGACCCGC
>ERZ1645004.354-NODE-354-length-10768-cov-2.687856_pt1 | contig 10768 bp, 16 predicted proteins | sample MGYA00579304_ERZ1645004 | MGnify/ENA primary metagenome ERZ1645004 (study PRJEB40715, sample SAMN01906944) | human oral metagenome | study: EMG produced TPA metagenomics assembly of PRJNA78025 data set (Human Oral Subgingival Plaque Microbiome).
GTGTCTGAAACTAAAAATAAAATGACTATTTATTTACACAATAAATACAACAAACATTTTGAAGTGAGTCGTCCAAAGCTTAGCGGTGGTGGGCTGGATGTCCTCGGCACTTGGGAAGCTGATGCTTATCCGACTGACGACAAAAGTATGATGTTTCGTATTATAAAAGCGGAAAATAGAGATAATTTTTCTGATCAGTATACTGCAAAAATTTGGTCTCAGCGCGAGACCACCCGTCTGAATAAAATAGCTCAGCAAAATGCTTCAAACTCAAAGTGGAAGGTTACTGCTTCGGTAGAAATTTACCTTGCAGAACCGCTATCTGATATCGCATTACCAGATAATCCGAAAATGGAGAATATTATAAAGCAAGACCACGGTTTATCTTATACTGTTGGGCTATCTTATGAAGACTTAGAAAGTGATAATCCTATGGATGATGTAGTGAATGATGCGAATCGCATTACTTCAGCTATCCGTGATAGTAATATACATAATCTAGATATAAATTACTCTATAAGCACCAAGCATGGTAAAACTAAAAAGTGCGAGACTACTTATGATAAACCATTCAACTATTCGTACGATAATATAAAAAACTGTCTAAAATGACAGAAATAGGAAGGGGTGAATAATGGTTTCAACTATAGATTATCTAAATCTTAGTGCATTATCCTATGGTGATTTTACGAAGGAGGCAGAAGGTAAAAGCGTTGGTTATATTATAGATAAAAAGCTCTTTTCTAATAATCTCAAGCTATCAGACCCCGAACTCTCTGCTCTCCAAGACCCCTCCAATCCACTTCGCTCCTGGAAGGTTGTAGCCCAATCCCCGTCTAGTGTCAGTGAGGTAGAATTTAGTATAGAAATAAATTATACAACTATCAGTCCGTTGCATCGGGCTTATTCTTAAGGTAAAATGATAAGCAGTAAGCAGTAAGGGGGGCTGTGCTACATGACAAAGAGCAAAAGTAGAAGAAAGAACAAATCGCGCGTAAATAATAAAAAAGCCTGGCAAGCTATCTTGATTATCCTGTCGTCGATAGTTGTGATAATGACGGTAGTGTATATCGTAGGTGGAATTATAGTAGATAGAGAAATTAATAAACGCTCGGTTAGCGATACGACCGAGCAGGCTAATATAACTAGCTATCTAAAAAACAAATATAATCAAGATTTTGATGTAGAAAAGCCTAGTTGTAATGGCGGTGCTTTTGGTATTTCTTGCGTATGGTCTGCTGATGCTTATCCTAAATCAGATAAAAGTATAAAGATACATATTTCTCGGGTGGATAACCAGACGAAGTACAGCGACGACTATGTTGTAAGGACTTGGCAAAAAGAACAAACTGCCAAAATTCAGCCCAAAGTCAGAGAAATATTTAAAGACATGCCCGTTGACGTCAAAGTTAGATTAGGCGTAATAGATCCAGACGTAGAACGCACCTTCACTCTGAAAAAGCCAACTTTTGAGGAGGTGTTTTTGGCTGAAAATAAAGTCGGGCAGCGTGGCAATTTAGCTTATGGATTAAATTTTAAGTATGACGGTGACATTAAAGACGAGAGTCGTTTTGCTAGTGGCATACACGAGATGATGGAGCATGCGGAAAACGTGGGAGTGAGCCCTAAAGATATATCTGTAAATATATACTTATCGAAGAATGGCAAGCTTATTTCAAGAAAATATTGTAATAGAGATAAGTTGTCATCAATTGATGAGATAAAAGGTTGTATTGATACGTCAAAAAATATGCCAGTAGAGGAGGGCGATAGATGGTAAAAACCATTGAGTACTTAAGTTTGTCAGCATTAGCTTATGTTGACTTTAAAGAATCTGATGCCGGATTAACCCTGGACGAGATTAATTGATTACAAAAAGACATGTCTGTACCCAAATAATCCACAATCTGCTCGCTTTTGTGTCCGACAACAACATTGATGTCGCGTGATTTATAGCCCATGTTCAACAATGTCATGGCAATATTTCCTATCATAGGGCGAACCCCCATCGACAGATAGCATAACCTTTGAGGTTTCCTGAAGACCCATACGCCTACCTTCGCCAGCAGCCATTACAACTGGGCGTATCATAGGCAGGTAGACTCATTTAACAAATTTAACGCGTCTGTATATCGCACCATTTCTTTGCCAAAGAAGTCTTTCATTCCTGATTTATGCACGAATATTAAGCCTGTGGCTTCTGGCTTATCTATTGAGCGCACCCAGGTATTAAAATGCTCATTCATAGCCTCCTTATCCATGGATAATTCAGCGAAAACTACTATACCGCAATTGCCAAATTCATTTTCGTATACACCCAAAAGTTTACTTTTACTCAAGCTTTCATATTTCAAGCCAACTTCTTCTTGAAGTTCTTCTGATATATGATCTATCAAACTCTGCCCAGCGGTAAACGACCCGCCTACGAATGAAACTTTCAAATCTGTCGCAAAATGATTTGAGCGCTGCAAAAAGACATAATTATCATCGCTAAGCTTTAAAAATACGTGAGTGAAAGTTGCTTTTTGCTTGCCGATTTTTGTAGCAATTTGCGGATGCTGCTTTGCGATATGGCGCACGCTATACGAAACTTTACCTAGCTGTAAGATTAATTTATCATCTTTTTGCAGAGCATTATGAAACGACCATACACTGCTATCAAATAAAATTTTACCTTCGTGCTTGGCTTTATCAAGTTCAATATTCCAAAGATTGTCAATTTGTTTCTGCGTGTCGTCTGAAATTTCGTTCGCAAGTTTAGAGGCTGAGCGAATATTTAAATTCGAAAGACTTATTGGTCGGGTCGGTTTGAATAGAATCACGATAACTTGCTTAGTAGTAATGCCTGTGCGTTACGTCGTGCTCGATAGGCATTTTCGAAAGCTTCATCAACCGTTCGACCCCATGCGAAAAATCCATGTTCAAATTGAGATATGACTATACCGTGTTTTTCTAGCTCATCGCCTTTTTCCATAATAATATCCGCAGCTTTATCTGCAACCTTATTCATCGACCACAATAACAATAGATCGCTGCGTTGTCAACTGATCATAATAATCTTGCTTGTGTTATAATTGGAAATAGTTTACAATGCCATATTACAGTGACTGAATATTTAGAGTTCCGTCACCAGCAGATTAAGAAAGGACACCAGATGACCAGATTGAGTTCAATAGACTGATTGATATAATCAAGACGACTTACAAGCTCTATGGATTCACCACTCTTGAGATGGATCTCTACGGGACTGATTATTCTAATATGGTTATAGAAAATGCCAACGGTCTAGGTGAGCACCTAGCTACTTGTGGAATAGTTCCCACTATGGCCATAAATGGTCGCTACACTAACACCCACCAGATACACGTACCTATTGATAAATATGGTAAGTCATACACCGATCTCTACGATAGGTTTTATGAAAGCCAACTTGCAGTTGCTTTTGACGTGGATTCTGTGGGTGCAGATTTATAAGACTTGGTCTACAGGAGGTTACAAGAAGAGGTATAGATTCTAGTGGACTTAAGCTCTTAGCCCATACAATTAGCCAAATATTAACCGATTATCAACCTGAGGTATGTGGTAAAAATATCAGTTCAGTCAGACAATCTTTAGGTGGTGAAATTAAATATTCGTTTGACAAGGAGGTAGTATGAACGAAGAAAGCATAAAAATAAAAATATCTAAGCCTTTTGGCAACTTGTATCGCGATAGATGTGTACTAGTGGCAGCCTTTGACGATAGTCATAATCTACTGCTAGGAGCAAAGCCCGATTTCTATCCACCCGGGATAGTCAGACTGCTTGGAGGGGGTGTAGACGAAGGAGAGAATATCAAAGATGCTGCGTGTCGGGAGTTGTTGGAAGAAACTGGGGTTGCTGTACATAAAGATAAAATGCACATAAAGACTAAATTTAGCATACGAGCCATCGACTGTGATGGCAATACTTACAACAATGACACATATTTAGTATGTACAAATATTGAATCTGCTCCCGTAAACCCGGGTGACGACGTAAAGCAGATAATTAAATATAAAAGCCAAGACCTAGAAAGACTAGTAGATAACTACAGGAAACTAAGCCCTAGCCTTTGGTATAAAGGAGCGGAGGGGGAATTTAGTTGGTATGATTACGCACAAGTTTATACAGTGATTCACAATAAGGTGCTTGAGATGTTCTAGAGGGCCGCATTATATGAAACTGTCTGTAATAATGCCCGTTCACAATGGAGAGAAACATATAAAAGAAACCCTCAATTGTTTACTGCGCCAATCATTAAGTGATCAGGTTGAGTATATTACATATAGTCAATGATGGGTCTACGGATCAAACAGCGAGAGTACTATCAGAGATAAAAGATTCACGAATAATAATCGTGGATAGAGACGTTTGTCGTGGAGTGTCGCAAGCTAGAAATCTAGGACTATCGTTAGCTAGGGGTGATTATGTTATGTTTGTCGATTCAGACGATCTGTTTCATAGAAGGATGCTGGAAATACTGTACAATTCCGCGGTAAAAGGAGGCAATGCCGATATCTCCATATGCAACTACGAAAGAGTGTCTCTGTTGACATATAAGACCAGTATGGGCATAAGTGATACATCCCATGTACCAGCAACGACATTCAAGGCTTTGGATATGAGTCAAAGTATATTTAATACATTTGATGGCTTTGTTTGGAATAAGATTTTTAACAGAAAGTTCTTGATAAAGGATAGTCTTCTTTTTGACGGTAGATTATCCTTTTGTGAGGTCAAACCGCAAAGACCCACATAACAGTACCGTGTCTTAAATTATTTCAAAAATATTTCAACAATTCAATTACGATGTCGACATAGTCGTGGTTGCCCCATCTTTCTTATTACCAACCATTACCGAAGATGGGATTGCAGGCAGAACATATAACTCGCGTTTCATCATACTAAGTTAACGAGTACCTTCTCCTTGAGACAATGTGTCATGAGTTGGCATATTCTTTACACTGGGAGAAAGTTCCAGAACATACAGAGACAATTTTTGATGGCATAATATTAGAGGGGATGGCGGTTGTACTTGAAGAGGAAGCTATGATTACGGCACTAAAAGACAACTTTTATTTATTTTCATCTCTATTTGTGGTTTTATAAAAACATCGGCATAATAGATAACATTAGGAAAGGTGATATGAGGCAGTATTTAGATATATTACGATACGTCCGCGACAACGGCATCCAGAAAGGCGACCGCACTGGCACCGGCACAACTGAAATGTTTGGTGCGCAGACGCGATACAATTTAGGGGACGGTTTTCCAGCAGTGACCACCAAGAAATTGTACTTCAATAGCGTGGCACATGAACTCTTGTGGTTCTTAAAAGGAACAGGCAATATTGAGTACCTGGCGCAAAATGGCGTGCATATTTGGGATGAATGGCCGTACAAGAACTATCTGGAGAAAACTGGTCAGAGAATTCCAGAAATTAACGGCGACGAATGGTGCGCTGGCATGAAACGATTTATCGGGCGGATTGCGACTGATCATGCGTTTGCCGAGGAGTGGGGCGATTTAGGCCCAGTGTACGGCGTGCAGTGGCGCAAATGGCCGGACGGTAAAGGCGGGACGATTGACCAGATCCAAAACGCCATCGATATGATAAAGAATAACCCAACGTCGCGGCGCAACATCGTCAGCGCCTGGAATGTAGCGGAAATTGACGAAATCGTGCGTTCGGGCGGGCTGCCGCCGTGCCATACTATGTTTCAGTTTAATGTTCGGCTAGGTGAGAATGGCGAAAAATTGGATCTGGCATTGACGCAGCGCTCGGCAGACATATTCCTAGGTGTGCCGTTTAATATTGCTAGTTATGCATTATTACTTTCGATGATCGCCCAAGTAACTGGCAAGCAGCCGGGTGAGTTCATTCATACCTTGAATAGCGCGCATATCTATAATAATCACCGCAAACAAGTCGACGAGCAACTATCTCGTGATCCGCTACCGCTGCCAAGATTATGGCTCAATCCTGACATTAAGAATATTGATGATTTCACGATTAAGGATATCCGATTAGAAGGTTACGAGAGCCATTCACCAATAAAAGCGCCAATTGCAGTGTGATATTGGGCGCAATGAGACAAAACTAAATACCATTCTTTCTCAATGACAGGCACTGGATTAAGAAACTCGCTTATATATCACAAAATCAAAATCATAGGCATTGTCAGCGTCGGCAGGATGACGAACGCGGCTAGTTTCTTGCCAAATACTCATATCGATTTCTGGGAAAAATGTATCAGCGCCTGGAAATGAAGCGTCAATTTCCGTAGCGTAGATGGTGTCGATCTCTGGCGTCTCCAGTGCGTCGGCGTAAACGCGAGCTCCACCAATAATAAATGTCGAATAGTGCGACAACGCCAAGGCACTAGGCAGATTCATCACCGTTAGCACACCTTCAGAATCAGTCGGCCGCGAGGAAATGACGATATTTTTACGCTCCAGTAGCGGTCGCGGGCCCATTGAATCCAAAGACCTGCGCCCCACAATAAGACCACCACCCTTTGTCAGCTGCTTGAAATGCGCCAAATCCGCTGGCAAGCTGCGCCCCCACGGCAAATCGCCACCCCGACCAATAGCGCGATTCCGATCATAAGCAACAATAATAGCTTTCTTCATAGCCCAAGTGTTCCAAAATTTGTCACTAAATTCTATCAACTGGCTTAATACCAAGCAACTTAAGCGCATTCGTAATCACAATAGCAATTGATTTAGATAGATACAGCTTTTTCCTTGTATTAGCTACATCTTCGCTAATAAATTGCTCCTTTGCGTAGATGCTATTAAACACATGAGCAATGTCTAAAATATACTCAATCAATATATTCGGTGCATAAGCTTCAAGTGCGTCAGAGATCTTCTTAGGAAAATAAGTCATCAACATTACAACTTTGCGCTCTTCCGCAGAAAGCGCGAGCTCCTCACTCTGAGGCAAAGTTAAATCACCAGTATATTTAGAAAGTAAACTATTTATACGCGATAAAGTATAAAGAATATAAATCCCGCTATCACCCTTTAAATTAATTGATTCCTGAATATCTAAAACAGAATCAGAATTGCGCGAAGGCTTTAGCACGGCAAATTTTACAGCATCAATCGCGATCAAATCAGCTGTTTTTTCATCATAATCTCTGCCAGAATTCAAAAGAGAATCTCTTACTTCATCCAAAAGAGAATCTATATAAAGAGTATTGCCATCGCGGGAACTCATTTTCTTTTTAGCGCCAGTTTGCTTATCAACAATACTAATTAATCCATAGGGGAGGTGTGTAAAATCACTAAGTTTGCCAATACCCAGTTGTTCGCATATCGCGAAAACTTGCTTCATGGCTAAAGATTGCTCTGGACCAACCACCCAGAATAATTTATCTGCGTTAAAATGCTCTTTCTTTAACTTTGTAAGCGCGATGTCTTGCGTAATGTAAAGCGACGTACCATCGGATTTAAGTACAATCGTATCTGGTAAATTGTATGACTTTAAATTACTTAAAATAGCCCCGTTTTCTAATCTCTTAAATATACCTTTAGATATATTGTCCAAAATCATTCCACGACCATCTTTATAGTGTTCATTTTCATGCCAAACCAAATCCCAATAGCTACCTATTCTGGCGAGTGTCTGGTTAATACCATCATGGGCATAGCCTATAACCAATTTCCACAGCTTCCAGGTATTGGCGTCTCCATTTTCCCAATCAAGAGCAATTTGCCTTATTTCCTGATCGATTTCTGGAGACTTTTTTGCAGCTTCAGCGCCATACATATAGCATGTGCCAATAAAATGATCTGGCTTAGTGCCTTCTTCTTCAGGCGTTATCCATGCTGAAGGATTATTTGCCCAATCTACTAAAGTCGCATCCTTGGCGCTGTCTCGCTTTTTGCACTTTAAAAATCCCCACATTGCCCGAGCGATTGCTATACCTCTATTATTATCTATACAATCACGCACCACCGAAGCACCGCAATAAGCAGCTATATTAGCCACAGCCATACCAATTAAATTATTCCTTAAATGACCAATATGCATAGCTTTATTTGGATTTGGCGAAGTGTGCTCAATAACCCAACGCTGGCCAGCAAGTATATTATTGCGTCCATAGTTTTGATTTGTATCGTTTATATGTATAAGGATTTTAGAAAGAGACGCATCCGTAAGATGTACATTAATAAAACCAGGTCTTGCGGCTTCTAGAGTGTAATCACCATCTTGTGATTGTGTAATATTTACCTCTTTAGCAATAGATTCTCCTATCACGTAAGGAGCGGCATGGAGAATTTTTGATAAACGAAAAGCCACATCACAAACAAAGTCAGCTTTATCAAGTTGGGTTGGCACAGTAACGGTTACATCTGGTATATTCGTATCAGGATATAGGCGCATAATAGCGTCGTTAATATCAGAGGTAATCTTGCTAGTTATTTTAGTATAGTCCATAAGCCTTTTTCGATATATTACAAATTACGAATATTATTATTTAATAATTATACATAATAAGATACCAATAGACAAAGAAAAATCAGAGGGAGCGGACTAGACGATCGACATACGATAAACATCCAAACCGTGGTCGGGGTGACTGGATTTGAACCAGCGACCTCACCGTCCCGAACGGTGCGCGCTACCAGGCTGCGCCACACCCCGATTCTATAAATTATACCCTTAGGATTTACAAAATCAAACTACTTAATTATCTAATCAAATATAGATATATTGATAAGTTATTTAATTTGTATAATAATAGTACGATGTTTTCGTTTTTTAATTCATTTTCTACATCTTTAAAGATAGCCTTGTTAGCGTGGCCTTTTGTAGCTTTGGCACTAACATTCCCATTGTTAGTTGTGCAATATATGCGTTTAAGGCGATTAGTTTTTGGCAGAATTATTATGGTTTATTTAGTTATGCTATACGCGCTTGCTTTACTGGCATTTACATTGTATCCAATGCCAGATAATCCAGTTCAATTCTGTTCTTATCACAATATCGTACCGCAAATTGAATGGCTTGAATCAATTATGGAATTTAGATATGAAGGTTTGCGTGCTGTTCTGCAAGTTGTTATGAATGTAGTGTTTTTTATGCCACTCGGGGTATTTATCCGAATGATGTATAAATCCCGCTGGTATTTGGTTATCTTCCTTGGTTTGGCAATTTCACTAACGATAGAAACAGCTCAACTCACTGGCGGTTTTGGAATCTACCCTTGCAGTTATCGACTATTTGATGTTGATGATCTACTTCTAAATACCTGCGGCGGCTTAATAGGGTATTGGCTAGGTTTTCTCATGCCAAACCTCAGTAATGTTGAACATGGCTCTGCAGTTACAACCCAACCTGGACTAGTCAGACGGTTAGTAGCTTTTATGATTGATATTTTTTCTTCTTTAGCAATCATTACTATTATTGGCATATCTTTATATTTCTTATCACCTCAATTAGCAAAAGATCTTTCATACGAATCTTTAATTATTTTAACTATCCTAAATATATTAATACAACTTATCCTACCTCTAATATGCAAGGGACGCACAATAGGCGGCATGCTAACTGGGATCTCACTTGATGATATAAAGCGTACAAAATTACACAGACTAACATTTTATTTGGCGCGCCTAATTTATATAGGTTTATTTTTTTACGCTGATAAATTATTTGCACAGAGCGAGTTAGCAATATTAGTTAGCTTAGTATTGATTATTTTAACAATAATCACCTGGAAAAAGTATAAAAACCTCCCTTATAAACTTGTCGATATTTTTTGGAAAAATCACGAGAAATCTATTATATAATTAGTTTATTAACTTAGATGTATAACATGAAATCACAAATTCTTTTAGTCGAAGATGAACCAATCGTCCGCCGGGGTACCGAGCAGTTTCTCCACCAGCGTGGCTTTACGGTATTGACGGCGGCTAGTGGCGAGGAGGCGCTGGAGAAATTTGCTCAGGTGGATGTGATTATCCTTGATATTATGTTGCCAGGGATGAGTGGTATCGAGACGCTGCACCAAATTCGCCAGACCAGCGACGTGCCAGTGCTGATGTTGACGGCGCTGCATGATGAGCCGACGCAAGTTGCTAGTTTTGACGAGCTGGCGGATGACTATATGAGTAAGCCGTGTTCGCTGGGGATTTTGGAAAAGCGGATCAAGGCGCTGCTTCGCCGACAGCAGTCTGTCAAAAAAGCCTTGTGGCAGCGCGGTCTGGCTTCGGTGGATTTTGCAGCCTATCAGGGATTTTATGATGACAATGACGCACATCTCAAGCCCAAGGAAGTGCAACTGCTCAAACTGCTCGTCGATAATCCAAACATGGTCTGGAGTCGGCAGGCTATCATCGATAAGTTATGGCGCGACGATGAGGTGCCGTTCGACCGAGTGATTGACGTCTATATCAAAAACTTGCGCAAGAAATTGCACCTGGATTGTATCATCACGGTGAAGGGAGTGGGCTACCGCTATGAAGAATCTTAAATTATTTCCCAAAACATTTTTGGTGTCGATCGGCCTGTTCGCGGCGTTGATCATCCTGGTGCATGCGTTGGTTTACACCTTGATGCCGCAATTTTATTTGCAGCAAAAAGAGCGCGAGGCGGCGGACAATCTCACGGCACTCGTGGCTGAACTACGCGGTAAATCGACTGAGAAAATGCGCCGTCTCAGCCAGGAATTTGCTCAGGTGAAAAATGTTAATATCACGCTGACGATTGACGGTCGCGATCAGTATTTTCAAC
>ERZ1645004.359-NODE-359-length-10682-cov-5.225934_pt1 | contig 10682 bp, 9 predicted proteins | sample MGYA00579304_ERZ1645004 | MGnify/ENA primary metagenome ERZ1645004 (study PRJEB40715, sample SAMN01906944) | human oral metagenome | study: EMG produced TPA metagenomics assembly of PRJNA78025 data set (Human Oral Subgingival Plaque Microbiome).
CGAACTCCCTCGCACACAATTAGAAATGTCGGCTGTGGCACCAAAAACCGACAAAACCACCCTCGACCTCGTGGTATCCCGGCTCACCACCGCCGCCGAAAAAACCCGCCAAATCTGGCTCCCACCCCTGCCCGAACACCTCTCCTTCGACGGCGTGCTCACCAACATTGACGTCCACCCCGACACCGGGCTCGGCGCCGACCGGGAAGGCTACCTGCACGTCCCCATGGGCATCAAAGACAAACCCCTCACCCAATGGCAGGGCCCCATGGTGCTCGACCTCGCCGGCGCCGGCGGCAACGTCGCCATCCTCGGCGCCCCCCAAACCGGCAAAACCACCGCCCTCCGCTCCCTCATCCTCGGCGCCGCCCTCACCCACACGCCCCACGAAGTCAACTTCTACATCGTCGACATGAGCGGCTCCGCCTTCGGCTACCTCGCCCAACTACCCCACGTCGGCGACGTGGTCACCCGCTTCGACGAGGACAAACTCCGACGCACCATCGCCGAAATGGAAGCCTTCCTCCACGAACGCGAAACCCTATTCGAACGCCACCAAATCTCGTCGGTGCAACAAATGCGCGACATGCACGTCCAAGGCCGCCTCCCCGAACTCTTCGCCGCCGACATTTTCCTGGTCATCGACGGGTGGGGCACCATGCGGAAAGACTACGACGACCTAGCGGAAACCGTCGAAAAGCTCGCACAACGCGGCCTCGGCTACGGCATCCACATCATCTTCGGCACCGGCCGCTGGCCCGACTTCCGGCTTCCCGTCCAAGCCGTCATCGGCACCAAAGTCGAATTTCGGCTCAACGACTCCCTCGACTCCTGCGTCGCCAAACGTGTCAACGAAAAACTCGCCAACGAAACCACCGGCCGGTGCATCACCAGCGACGAACTCATCAGCCAAGTCGCACTCCCCATCATGGACAACCTCAGCCTCGTCCACGAAGCCACACCGGAAGCCCTGGTCAGCGCCATCAACCAGGCCTGGGAGGGCCGCAGTGCCCCCGCCGTGCGCATGCTGCCCGAACTCATCACCTACCGCGACCTCATCCACCAACACCAGGGCCACGAACCCGCCCTCGTCGGCATCGCCGAATCCAACCTCAGCCCCGTCCACTTCAACCTCAACCGGGACCAACGCCACCTCATCGTCATCGGCGACTCCCAAACCGGCAAAACCTCATTCCTTAAAAACATCATCGCCGAGGTGTGCCGTGGTAAAAAATCCCGCTTCGCAGTCTTCGGCATCGTCGACCTGCGCCGCTCCCTGCTGGGATTCCTCACCGACGACGACCCCCAGTTCGGCGGCTATGCTGGCATGCGTGCTGGGGTGACCCCGCTGGTTGAGGGCATTAAGGGGATTTTGGACAGCCGCCTGCCACCCGATAATGTCACCGTGGAGCAGCTCAAGAACCGTTCCTGGTGGTCGGGCCCGGAAACCTACCTGGTGATTGATGACTTCGACATGATTGAGGGCAGCGGCAACCCGCTGAAACCGTTGGTTCCCTATCTGCCGCAGTCCGAGGATCTGGGCCTGCACATTATTGTGGCCCGCCGCAGTGCAGGCGTGTCGCGCAGCTCGTATGATCCAGTCATGCAGGGGTTGCGGGAGGCCGGCGCGAACGGGATTCTGCTGTCCGGTGACCGTCAGGAGGGTTCCGTATGGCCGAAAGTGTTTTTGAAGAAGCTTCCTCCGGGCCGGGCTCAATGGGTGACACGCTCCGGCAAGCCCCAAATGGTGCAGCTGGCCTTTTACGATCAGGAGGGTCGCAATGGACTTTAATCGACACGGTGTTCCCGGCTGCTCCATCAACGACACGTACGAACATTTCATCGACACATGGCGGGATGTGACCCTCACCGATAGTTCCTTTACCAGCATATTGACCTTAAAAGGCACCGTGAACCTGAATGGCAACGACTATTACGCTGTGGCGGACCTGGACCCGGTGACCGGGGAAGTCATGCTGCTGGACCTTAATTTCCCCGAGCATCGGAACGACGAGTGGGACACCATTGAGGGCATCGAGTTGCAGACCTGTTCGGCCCGGCTGCTCGCCGCCCGCCTGTCCCTTCTCGACCCGCCCGCCTATTTCAACCTGCCATGCGTGGAGTGGCCGAAGGCGCACATGGCATTCTTCGTTTTCGAAGACGTTCCCCGCACCATTTGCTGGTATAAAGCTTGACGACGCCCTAAGCCCCACGGTTGTATGACCCCATTGGGAAGATGACCGTGGGGCTTTCTTATGGGCACTCATACAGGAAGTCTGACCAATTTTTATAGCTTAAGGTTTTAGGGCGAAAATCCGTATGTAAATGCCGAATTCATCATACTATATACCTCAGTAAGATGCCTGATGACCTCGATAACCAAGCATTGAGCATGGGTATCAAAATTACTGGGGGGAAGTAAACGGAAATCTAAATGCCTTCTGAAAAGTCAATAATAAATTCGAACGGTATCCCAAAAATAAAAAATTGATAGGTACATTGTAGTGATAGCGCAAGAGATAAATGATTCTTTGAGGAGGACGTCGGTGGCCGAACAGGTTCTAGAAAAGGCTATAGAACTCAACCCGAATGTACCCAGACCAAACTTCCTGTGGTACATCAGCCTGCCACTGGCGCCCTGGAAATTCCTCGACACCCATCCCGCCCATGCTGACACGTGTATTGATCGGTTGTCAGGGGATTTTGTTCCTGGTATGCGGTTGCGTGCTGGGGATAGGAAGGTTGTTCGGCGTAGGTTGGGGGAGGTTGTTGCTGCTGCGCAGGAGGCTGGGGTGCTTTTGGGGTTGGTGTTGCCTGGAGTATTAGAGTCGGGGGAGGTGTCGTCTGCTGCGGTGTTGTTGCGGTGGCATAGTGTGGCGCCGGAGCGTGCGTGTGTGGATCCGGTGTTGTCGAAGTTTTCTCGTGATAATCCCCAGGTGGCAACCCTTGATGGGGGCGGCGAGTTTGTGGTGGTGGAGCGAGAATCGGTTGCTGGTTCTGTGACAGATCGTCGCCGGGTGTTTCATGTGGAGGGGTTTGTGCCGGTTGTGGGTTCGTCGTGGTTTTTGGTGGTGAGTGCGTCGGTTCCTGAGGTGGGGATGGTTGGTGATGTGCGGGCTGTGGTGGAGCGGATGATCCAATCCCTTCGGGTATACCCAGACATAACCGACCAGCCACTGACCCAAGAATTCGGCCATGAGGCCGGGGACGCGTATTTCACACCAGACGGTGCAGTTTTAGTAAGCGAAGGAGTTTAATTGTGAGCGATCATATCCAAGTCCCCATGATGCATCTGCACGAGATAGCCACCAAATTTGCGTCGATGAAAACAGAATTAGATGGCACCGAGCAGAGCGCCACGGAACTCCACGGGGTGGACGCCAACGACGGCCACCTCGTTGCCACCGCAGTCACCGACTTCCTATCCGAATGGAAGCAATCCCGGAAAACCCTCAACGAGAACATCGGCATCCTCGGCGAGGTTTCCGGCAAGATCGCCGACCTGGTGATCGGGTTCGACACGGATGTGTCGAAGTCTATCGGCGATGCCGCATCAAAGATGAAGGAGAACCAATAATGGCTGAAGTATTCGCGTTTCGGGACTCGACGGCGGATTCGGCTGGCTCCGATATTTTTACGACAATGAACGAAATCAAGCAGACGTTGGCTACGAACCGAACAGCAATCAACAATCTTAAACCCGAGTGGGTATCTGTCGAGGCCGACGCATATTACGACGGTATCACCAAGTGGAACGAGGGGGCCGATGGGCTTGCCGACGTCCTCGACAATGTGAAGCAAACCCTCCTCGGGGTGAAAGACGGCACGGGGGACGTCAAAAAATCCATCGGGGAAATCCTCGATGCAACTAAATAACCCAGAAACCCTAAGCGAAAGGAAATAATCATGGCAGGTCAAGAATCTTTGTCAGTGGAGCATGGTGCGGTCAGCTCCCACGTGGCCTCACTCCAAGCTCACCACAGCACCTTGCAGGGCCAATCCAGCAAGTTCCTCTCGGCCATCGAGCCACTCAAGGGCTCCTGGAAAGGCGATTCCGCTAACGCCTGGGATCAAATGACCCAGGCTTGGAATGAGAACATGACGAAGGTCACCCAGGCGCTCGACCAATTGACCGGTCGCGTCGACGAGGCCGGCAAGGCCTATACCCAGGGCGAACAAGACCAAACCTCCGCCCTGCAGCAGCGGTTCGCTGGCATGCAATTCGACGAGGGCAACATTCTGTAGGAAAGGATAAAACTCATGAGTATTTTTTCTTATAACAATTCGGATGCGGAAAACGCAAGCGGCGACATCAAGAACGTCATCAGCGAAATCGAAGGCACCCTGAGCGACATGGACGGGGACATGAACAAGCTGGGCGCAGCCTGGGAAGGCAGCGAGCAAGAAGAATACCAGCAGATTCACGGCAAATGGTCGTCCTCGGCCCAGAACATGCGGGGCATCCTGGAACAGATCAGGGGAGCGCTGGACGAAAACTCCTCCAACGTTTCCGAAATGCGCGGCCGGGCCTCCAACGCCATCAGCGGCCAGTAACGAACACAGGTAATCAATAACTTCTAGCAGCAAAGGTGACGCATCGTGCCGGTTCTCCCACTCAAGCCCTTCCTGGCATACAAAGAAAGCGAATTCAAGATCGGCGGGAACACCGCTGAAGTGTTTGATTTCGCCCGACGGTGGAAAACCTTTGCCGATAATGCGCTCACCTGTGCTAGCAACCTGCGTTCCATGAACGACGGTGGCTTCCTCGGCAGCGAAGGTGACAGGTATAAGCAGCTGATTAACAGCGACTTTCCGTCACACTTGACGACGACCGGGGAGGCCCACAACGGCGTGAGCACGGCCGTGCACCAATACGCCGAAGCCCTCACCACGGCGCAAACCCAGATGAATACGCTGATCACGACTGCCTCGGTGAACCACGCCGCAGTGCAGACCGCGGTCGCTAACTACAACGCGTGCGAAATCAACCTGGCCCGCGCCGTAGTGACCGCCCAGGCTGCTACCACAACAGCGGCCGCCACCGCGGTGGTTCCCGGCGTGAACGTGGCCACCGCCAGTGCCGCCGCCACGGCGCAAACCGACCTGACCGCAGCCCAAACCGCTTTTGAAGCCGCCAAGACCGAGCACACCCGGGCCACCACCACCTTCAACGCCGATGTGACTACGGCCTCAACCATTAAATCCACCCTGAGCACCGCAGTGAATTCGGCCGTGACTTCTATCCGGTCGCAGGCCAAGAAACGTTTCGAAGAAAATCCCGGCTGGTTAGAGGAAAAATGGAACGACTTCAAAGACTGGGTGAGCGAACACGCCGACGTTCTGAGCATGATCTCCGATGTATTGCAAACGATCGGTGGATTGCTCATGATGATCCCGTTCCCGATCTTTACCGCTATTGGCGCCGCTCTTCTTGTCGTGGGCGTGGGCTTAAAAGCCATATTGGCGCTGACCGGTAATTGCTCATTGCTTGAGTTTGCCTTCGACGTAGCAACATGCGTTCCGGGTGGAAAGGCGCTTAAAGCATTGAAAGCGGGAGGGACTGCGCTTAAGGGGGCAAAACCAGCAAAAGCAATATCTAAAGCATCAAGCACGGCATCAAAAGCATCCAAGGCATCGAGCACAGCATCTAAGGCGTCTAAGGCATCGAATGCGGCATCTAAAGGGGAGAAGTCCGCACAGAAGGCATCGAAGACTGCTTCCCGAGGTAATTCATGCAAATCTCCTGGTGGAGAGCCAATCGATATGGCAACTGGTGAGATGATTAATTTCGTTACCGATGTGCATATTGATGGCATGTTGCCGATGGTGGTGGACCGGAATAATAGTTCTGATTTGGATACGAGTATGGTGTTCGGTCCTGGGTGGAACACGTCGTTGGATACGCGCATTGAGGTCTGCCCCGATAAGATTCTGATGATGTCCCCCGATGGGGCCATCCTAGAATTCCCGCCGGCACCGGCAGATGGTTCTGAGGTGGTGGCGAATGGTCGTCCATGGCGGTTGTCGTTTGTGGATGGTGCGTATCGGGTGCGGAATATTCAGGAGGGTATTACTTGGGTGTTTGCAGTTACGGGTAGTGAGTTTGGGGATCGGCGCCCTGATGCCCCCATCCAAGACTTCAACGTCACTGGCGATGCGCCAAAGAACGTTGTCCACCAGGTTGAAGACACCGAAGTATCCAACTCGTTTGTGAATGTGTTGTCACCGGGTTCGGTGGCGGATGCGTTTGGCCTCAGCGTGGAGATTCGTCTTTCCTCGATTGTTCATCATTCTGGTGCGTGGATCGAATACGACTATGAGCAAACCACGGGTCACCTGGTATCCATGCGACGGAGTGATGGCACTACTCTGGAATTCAAATGGCATAACCGAGTCCACCGCCTGCTATCCATTTGGGTGAAAAACGAGGAAACCCATCCAGATGAGGAGCCGATGCGGCTCGCATCCTACAACTATGATGGCAAGGGTCGACTCCTGAAGGTAATTAATTCTGCTGCTGGGGCGCTGCGTTATTACTACGATAATGCGGACCGTCCTTGCCGGTGGACGGATCGAAATGGGTATTCTTACTATTATCGGTTCGATGACCAGGGCCGGGTGGTATCCCAGGTGGGGTCCGGCGGCATGTTCCCGAATGTTGTCATCTGGTTGCCGGATACCGGGGATGACGCGCCAGAAGACGGCACAGTGTGCGTCATCTTGGAGTGCGCGGGTGAGTTCCATGGGGATCCCGCGGAGATTGGCGACTCGTGCATTAATGAATACTTCGATCGGTTAGAGAATTTGCCTTTGGCCAACCTCCTGCGTGAAAAAGGGTTAGTTGGTGCCGGTTTGACCGGCCGGGGCCGGACGAGTGCGCGGGATGATGAGACCTGGACTATTCCGGAAGAATTGCTTCACGACGAGTTCCTGGGAGACATTCGCCCCACGGTGTACCGATCGACGCCTGCGGGAGATGTGTGGCGGATCGTCACTGCGGAGGGCATAGTCACGGATTGGGATCACGACCAACATCACCAGATCACTCGTCAAATGACAAATACCGGTGTAGTGACTGTTCTTGAACGTGACGAATACGGAACCATTACCCAGATTGATTACGGTGATGGGACAACAGAAACTATTGTTCCTGGTGCGTGGGGTGAACCCGTCAAGGTTATTGGTCGGGATGGGCTTACCACTGAGTATGAGGTTGATCCTGCTGGGTTTGTGACGGCAGTAACAGATCCTGCTGGTATTCGATTGGAGTATGAATACGAGTGGCGGGCAACAGGATTGGTACCGTTAGCGATGATTGATCCTCAGGGGTTAGTGCAGGTCACGGAGTGCGATAACGCCGGTCGGCCGCTGGTATCGGTGGATCCCGCAGGCAGGCGCTCTTCCGTGATTCGAGATGTTCGCGGCTTTATCGTTGAAACCATTGACCCTGTCGGTAATGTGACCAAGGTGGAATATTCCCCAGAAGGATGGGCCACAAAGATTATTAACCCAGATGGTAGTGAACGGTCTGCTTCCTACGACGGGGAAGGCAACCAGATTACGGCTACTAACGAAGCAGGCGTGACGACTACAGCAAAATATACAGTGTTCGATCAGGTCAGTGAGATTGTCGCTGCTGATGGTGGGGTGACTCGGTACACGTACAACACACAGATGGAGCCCATCACGGTGACGAATGCGGATGGGCATACATGGCGGTTTGAATATGACTGGGACGGGGAGGTCATCAAAGAGACCGATTATAACGGTCTTGTGACTGAGACCCGCAGGTCACGGGATGGTTTGCGCGCAGACATTATTAATGGGGAAGGAATCGTTACTACCCATTATGATGCTTTCGGCCGTTTAACCGAAGTACATGAGATTGATGATGTGGTGCGGTTTACCCGAGACAAGTTGGGGGAGATTACCCAGGTGTCAAATAAGTGGTCAACCGTTGATTATCAGCATGATGAGTATGGGCGGACCATTTCAGAAACAACAACCCTATATTCCGGAGAACAAACAACGATTAACCTGTCCCATAATCCGAATGGCGTCATTGATTCGGTTTCGCATGTGCTGCCTGATGAGCGGGTAATTTCCGAGAAAACCCGGTTTAGTGAGGGGGGAGATGTATGCGAACTAGCATATTCTCTCGATGGTAAAGAGGTAGCGGTTGCCGGATTAGGCGTTGATGCTCTTGGCCGCAGGTCGTGGATTAGTATGGATTCCACAGTTCGCAAGCTCAAGTTTGATAAGCGAAGCCGGGTTGTCTCGGAAACCATGGTGAAGCTCGGCGGGGAAGCCGCGACAACAAGCATCGTTGATCGGGCGTTTTCGTGGCGTGTGGATGATGTGTTGGAACAGGTAAAAGACGCAGTTCGAGATACCACAACAGATTATGTGGTGGATTCTTTGGGGCGGATTACCGGTGTGACGCATGTGGATGCTGCGCGGGATCAGAAATCATCGGAAGTATATGGGTTTAGTCGGGCTGGTATGGTGACGAAACTTCATCCCGATATCACTGCTAAGTGGGCTGATGATGTGGATTTGTATGGTGGTACGATGCCGCGGCAAATCGGTCGGACTACGTTTACTTATGATAAGGCTGGTCGTGTGACGCAGACGGTGACGAAGCGGTTGTCGAAGAAGCCGTTGGTGAAGCATTTCTATTATGGTTCCGGCACCCAGCCAGTAGGTTATGAGGATTCGGATCACCCTGGTGTTGGTTGGCGGTATTTGTATGATGGCCTGGACCGTCGGGTTGGTAAGGAGCAGATTGATACTGTTACGGGTGACGTGCTGAGCCGTACGGTGTTTATGCATCAGGGGAACCGGCTTTTCGGCGAGCAACGCACAGTGAATGCGCATGAACCGCGTTTGGTGGGCTCAGGCAAGTTGTGGCCTGTTGACTCATGGACTGGTGACGTAATGGGCCAGATTGAGATTGCTGCTTCGAGTGGCCCTGTTGATGGTTGGTCGCAGGATCAGGTGGATGCGGTGTTTTACGCGATGATCAGTGATTTTGCTGGTGCGCCGAAGGAGCTTGTCGACGTTACTACTGGTGGGATTGTTGGTTATAGTAAGCAATCACTGTTCGGGAAACGCACTTGGTTTGGTGAGAAGTCTTCGCCGTTGTTGTTTGCTGGCCAGTATGAGGACGAAGAGTCGGGGTGGGTGTATAACCGATTCCGGTATTACAACACTACGTTTGGCATGTATAACGCGCAGGATCCATTGGGTGTTGGCCCGAATTTGGCTAGCGCGCAAGCGTATGTGGATAATCCTACTACCTGGGTCGATGTTTATGGTTTAAGCCACTCGCAACCGAGTAAAAAAGCTCAACAACTTGCGCAGAACCGGGCGCAAGGGAAGAAAGCTGAGGCTGATGTTCGCAAAGTCATGCAGGAAGAACTTGATGCAGCCAATAAAGCGGATCCAGCTGGTGCCGGAAAGCGAGGTATTGGCGAACAAGTTGCAATGAAGACATCAGATGGCAGCCCTACTCGCCCAGATTTCACAATAACTAACGGGCAGAATCAATATAAGGTGTTTGAGGTTAAGAGCGGAAACGCTGGTCTCTCTAATGGTCAAACAGCTATGCAGCGGGATCTCAGTAGCGGTAAGCCTGTGGAGGTCCGTGCTACCTCCCGCGGTGAAGGTATTGGTCTTTCCCAAGGAGATAAGTTCACAGGTACTTATAGCGTAGTGCGGCCCGATCAACCCGGGGCGCTTAATAACCTGCGCCAAACATTGCAGCAATTCTGGAGCCCCCCGGCCAAATAGTAAGGTTTGTATCGTGGCGAAGGTATATGCGCAGATTGATCCGTGGTTTATCCAGCGTGGGTATAAGCGTACTGGTGTCCGGGATTGTCGTTACGCCATAAAACAGAATGATCTGCTTTTTGAGCTGCATATTTCCGCCACCCCCATGCCGGATGATCCCGACCGCTACAGTTCCATCGTGTTCTATAGCGCCATGATTCCGGCATTGGGGAAGCTTCATACCGCATTGTTACAGCACAGCAGTGTGAGTGGTACCCCGGTGGGGAACTATAAAGGGAAATTCGCTACGTCTTCAGGTGATTCGCCCTGGCTCAATCGCTTTCTTTACCTGGAGAAAACCACCATTGGCGATAATTGGCAGCAACTCTTGGGCCAATTTGAGCATGACCTGCCCATCATTTGGTCCGAGTTGGCCGACGCCCCAGACCTGTATGCGGCGGTAGACGTCGATAAGCATTGGACCTGGTTTAAAAATAATCGGGGTAAACTCCTCGTCTTGCTGTATCAACAGCGGTGGGATGAGGCATTAGCGCATGTGCGTTCCTGGACTGTTGCGGACGTAAATCCCCAAGATTTGCCGCCCGAGCCAGGCAAATGGACCGCCCAGGAGGAGCTCGATAACGCCGTCAAGGTTGTCACGGAGTACGTTGATAAGCATCGGTAAAACGCTTATCGATGCCGGTACTTATTACGTTGCAGGTTTCTAGCGAAAACTTGGTCTATTCCTGATAAATGAGGATTGTGATTATGGATTTTACTAAAACTGGGATTCCTGGGTTTTCGGTGACGGATTCGTTTGCTGATGTGAAGCGGCGTTTAGATATTGTGCGTGAACATAGAAGCTTATTCAAGCGTTTTTAAATAGGCCCCTCACTACCCGGTAGCTGATC
>ERZ1645004.368-NODE-368-length-10527-cov-5.158231_pt1 | contig 10527 bp, 6 predicted proteins | sample MGYA00579304_ERZ1645004 | MGnify/ENA primary metagenome ERZ1645004 (study PRJEB40715, sample SAMN01906944) | human oral metagenome | study: EMG produced TPA metagenomics assembly of PRJNA78025 data set (Human Oral Subgingival Plaque Microbiome).
AAAATTAGGATTTTTAGGAAAGATAATTTCTTTTCTTTCTCCTCTTTGTTTTTCCCTCCATTCTATGATACAATGAAAAAAATGATAATAAAGGAGTTTTTATGACTTATCCGAACCTTTTAGATCGTTTTTTGACCTACGTTAAGGTCAATACGCGTTCTGATGAACACTCGACTACTACTCCAAGTACGCAAAGCCAGGTAGATTTTGCAACCAACGTTCTTATTCCTGAAATGAAACGTGTCGGTCTGCAAAACGTCTACTACCTTCCAAATGGTTTTGCTATTGGTACCTTACCAGCTAATGATCCCAGCCTGACACGCAAGATTGGCTTCATCTCCCACATGGATACTGCTGATTTTAATGCTGAGGGAGTTAATCCGCAAGTCATTGAAAATTACGATGGTGGAGTTATCGACTTGGGTGATTCTGGATTTAAACTCGATCCTGCTGATTTCAAGAGCCTTGAGAAATATCCAGGCCAAACGCTTATCACAACTGATGGCACGACCTTGCTGGGTGCTGATGACAAGTCAGGGATTGCTGAAATTATGACTGCTATTGAATATCTGACTGCTCATCCCGAAATCAAACACTGTGAGATTCGAGTTGGTTTTGGACCAGATGAAGAAATCGGGGTTGGAGCTAATAAATTTGATGCAGAAGACTTTGATGTTGATTTTGCCTATACTGTTGATGGTGGTCCGCTAGGAGAACTTCAGTACGAGACTTTCTCAGCAGCTGCTGCTGAGCTTCATTTCCAAGGGCGCAATGTCCATCCTGGTACTGCTAAAGGTCAGATGGTCAACGCTTTACAGTTAGCGATTGATTTTCATAATCAACTTCCAGAGAATGACCGACCTGAATTGACAGACGGTTATCAAGGTTTCTATCATCTTATGGATGTGACAGGTAGTGTCGAGGAAGCGCGTGCAAGCTACATCATTCGTGACTTTGAAAAGGATTCCTTTGAAGCTCGTAAAGTAGCTATGCAGTCTATTGCTGACAAGATGAATCAAGAACTTGGGAATGATCGCGTTAGCTTGACTCTGACAGACCAGTACTACAATATGAAGGAAGTCATTGAGAAAGACATGACGCCTATTACTATTGCTAAAGCTGTTATGGAAGATTTAGGAATCGCGCCAATTATTGAACCAATTCGTGGTGGAACAGATGGGTCTAAAATTTCCTTTATGGGTATCCCAACTCCAAATATTTTTGCTGGTGGTGAAAACATGCATGGACGTTTTGAATACGTCAGCCTTCAGACTATGGAGCGTGCGGTGGATACCATCATTGGCATTGTATCTTATAAAGACTAAAAAAGACGAGGTAGCTCAGCTACTTCGCCTTTCTTTTTATTCATTTGGTTGAGCACTTGTCTCAGACTCACTTTGTGCTTGCTTTTCTGTCGCTTGAGAAGCAGCTGTTTCACTGTCTTTCTCAGACTTAGATTGGCTATCAGTTTCACTTGCTTTTGAACGGAGTTCCTGGTTCAAGCTAATGATTTCTTTAGCTAGAGTGAGGAGACCTTCTTTATCACTGCTTTTGGCTGCAAGTTGATCAAATAGAGCATCAACACGTTCAAAGTCTGCATCGGTTCCTTTGTTATCCTCTAAGTACTTGTGAAGAGAGAGCATGACATTATAGAGTTTTTGGTAGATGATCACGGTTTGCGGATCTTGTTCTGCTTCTTTTTTCTCTCGTTGGATAGTCGCTGCAATACGATTTAAAAGATCCTCAAGTTGTGTTTTAGCTTCGTCAAGGTCTGCATTTTCCTTTTCAGTAGCCACCTTGATATTAGCTGCTTCTTCAGCTAGGGATTGTTTGACACCATCTTCTTTGACACGTGCTAGGAGTTGAGCAGCTTTAGTTAGGAGAGCATCTACTTCTTCCTTCTTAACATGGCTAACCCGCTCTTCTGGCATAAAATCACCGTAGAGTTCTTTTAGGAATTCATAGATGGCGGTCTTAGCAGTTTGACTATCTACTTTTTCCGTATCTAGAATAGTCTTACCAGCTTTTGTAGATACGGGTTCTTCTTTGAGAGCCTCTTCTACTTCTAGCTTAGTTTGGTAAATAGTTGGGAATAGCTTGTTCAAGTCGGTTGCTTTTAGGAAAGATTGTGACTGGTAAAGTTCCCATGTCAATTTAGCAACACGGTTCCGAAGTTCTTCTCTCAAACGACCATCAGACACATGTTCGTAGAAGTACTTGATGTACTCTACTGTTGTGACTCCTGTCCGATCTCGGAAATCTTGCAAGGCCTGAAGTTTCGCTTCAATGGCAGCCAAATCTGTCTCATCCTGTGCTAGTTTTGCTTCCTGCAAATGTACTAAAAGATCTTTCTTAGGCAAGCCATAAGTGTCCGTATCCAGTGTATTGATCTTATCTACTAAGGCTTGGTACTTCTTATCTAAAGGTGAAGTTTCAACCGGTGCCACACTTTGATCCACATGGATATACTGTTTATCAAAGAGATCCAAGGCTGCTAGATATCCAGCAGTTGAGTTTGTTGCCAGTTTTTTCATATTTTCGGTGAACTGCCCCAAAGCAAGTTCAACCCGTCTCTGCATGATTGGCTGGTCTTTGTAGAGATTTCTGCTATCTGCTAACAGTTGATCCACCTTAGATAGAACTGTTTGTTCATCAAATGCTCCAGGTTGATAGGTCGATTGTAGGGCTGGAATCTTATTTTTCAAAGCTACTTCATAGCCCTTAGTTTGAACCTTGATGTAGTGATTGTGGTCTCCGTGAGGAATCACAAAACTACCACTTTCTACCTGTAAACTATAAGGAGATACCCCATCACGTAGGGCAGTCGTATACAGTTCATTTAGGAAATCCAGTTCTGGGTTCCCAGTTTGGAGAGGAATACGAACATGTTCTTTTCGAACAGCATAGGGATGGATATGGGTTGGATCATAGGCTTGATCCGGATTTCCAAAGACAAAGAATCCATTTGAAATACGAATCGCTTCGAGCGGAACTCCGTATGTCTGTGAGATATACTTGATTTTTTCTTCATCGCTAGCATCTCTTGAGAAACTTTCCACAGTCTTTGCAAGTGGTTGAACGTGCTGAGACTGATGATTTTCTTTCAAGTGATCCTGGGCAGCTTTGATTTGAGCTGCAGTCAAGTCCTTCTTAAAGAAATAATGAGCGTGATCTCCATGAGAAACTACAAACCCTTGCTCATCTTCACTAATAACACGGTCAGCTGCAAAACCATGATCATGTTCTTCACCGTGGTGGTCATGCTCCACTCCATCATGGTCATGATCTTCATGGTTGGTATCTTGACTTCCTTGGTCACCGTCTTGGTCATGATGATGATCTTGTTGAGCTGGATGCTCTACTGGTTTACTTGGATTTTCCAAAGGTGTTGGCTTCCTACTGTCGCTATTTAAAGGAATCATACGCGCAATCTTTTCTTCCAAGGCAGAAAGCTTTGTATATGGGATGAAATGATAGTGATTTCCGTGAGGAATCGCCACACCACTCGGTGTTCTGCTTGAAATCTTAGCAGGGTCAAAAATCAAGCCATCTGATTCAGCATAACGTTGACTACTTGGAAGAGCATAGAGTTGCTGCAATAGAGTTTGTAAGCTCTCTTCTGGATTGCTTGGTCTTTCAGTTTGTTGACTAGGATTAGTGGTTTGACTGGTTCCATTTTGACTTGGACGATAGTCAGTCACACTCGGTTGTTTTCTAGTTCCAGAAAGGTAGGCTTGGGCAGCAGCCAATTCACTAGCAGACAAGGAACTCTTTGGGATATAGTGATAATGTCCACCATGAGGGACGATATAAGCATCACCAGTATCCTCAATAATATCAGACGGATTAAAGATGTAGCCATCATCTGTAGTATAACGACCTTGTGATCGCGCAAGCGCCACTGCACTGTTAGAAGTTGGTGCATCATGAGTATGACCTTGTTTTTGGCGCTCAATTTCGTCCTTCGTACGAACATTATCAGCATGAGCCACATCTTTAAGGTAGACATAATACTTGTCATCCACCTTGATAATGTAACCACCTTTGATTTCATTGACAATATCAGCATCTTTCAGTTGATAATTGGCATCTTTCATCAACAGTTCTTCGCTGAAAATCGCGTCAAAAGGAACTTTACCATTGTAATAATGGAAATGATCACCATGTGAAGTCACATAACCTTGATCGGTAATTTTCACAACAATTTGCTCAGCCTGAATGTCTTCTTTTTTGCTAACTTGGTCTGGTGTCTGGGTCTCTGTTTTTTGAGAGTCTTGCTTCCCATCGACATAAGACACACGGTTATTATCTTTGTTTTCTTCCACCTGGTGTTGGTTCAATGCATAGATGCAAAGGCTTAGGGAAAGGACAAGAGCCGATCCTGCTACAAGGTATTTCTTCTTCATTTTCATCATCTCCTCATTTTAATTCTTCTGCAAGAACATTCATATTTTCTTCTAGATTTTCTAAGTAAGTTTTATCATTTTCAGGATCTGCTTCTAAAGGATTGAGTGTCTTTAGGCTAACTCCTGTTGATTTGACCAAGGTCTCAGCGACTTTAGAAGAAGCATTGCTCTCAGTAAAGATGGTTTTAACCTTATAGGTCTTAACGAATTCTTGAATTTCTGTTAGTTGTCTCGGACTTGGCTCTTGTTCGGGAGAGATACCTGCAATACCAAGTTGATTAAGTCCAAATCGTTTAGCGAGATAAGAAAAAGCTGTGTGTTGTGTAACAAAGGTCTTTTGACTCGCTTTTTCAAAAATAGGCTGGTACTTCTTAGTCAATTCTTGGGCTTTAGCGATAAAGTTTTTAGCATTCTTTTGATACGTTTCCTTATTAGAACTATCAATCTCCGAAAGTTTGTCAGCGATAATCTGAGCTTCTTCACCTGCTTTTTCTGGATCTAACCAAGTGTGAGGGTCGTAGAGTGTTTTTTCATCGATGCCGTCACCAGCTTCTACATCTTCTAAGCCCGGTACACGCTCCAAGGTCATTCCGTCAGAAGCTTCTAAAACTTTAACTTTTGAGTTTTTCAAGTTAGGATCTAGGCTTCCAGCCCAAGATTCGAGCGTATGAGAATGGTAGACAAAGACATCTGCATCATAGATAGCAGCAATGTCATTTGCTGACGGTTCAAAGGAGTGAATCCCACTACTTGACTGAATCATCCGTACGTCATTCAAGTCACCTGATACCTCTTTGACCATGGCATAGATTGGGTAAAAACTTGTTACAATCTTCATCCCTTTTGCTTCTTGTTTTTCTTTTTGGCTACATGCTCCTAAGACAAGAACCAAGAGACCTACCACTAATAATAGAAATGTTCTTTTTTTCATCGTTACTCCTTAACTAGTATTTAACCATTTAATTAACTAGTAAATAGTTTATCTTTATTTACACTATATGTCAAGATATTTTACATATTTTCATGAAAAAAATGAGAACTAGAACTTACATTCTGTTCTCATTTTCGATTTTAACTTTTCTAGTTCTCCTATCCTGTTTTTAGGAGTTAGAAAATGTTGTTACAACTACTTACTCTCCCTTAACAAAGCCAATAATTTTTCAGCTTCTGCCATAATAGTATTGTTGTCCTGGGAGCCAAATAGCAGGTTATTTTTTAAGCCAGTGAGAGTTTCTTTGGCATTGGACTTGATAATGGGGTCTTGGATCTTTGCAAGTAGCTCTTCAGCCTCTCTCAGTTTTTCTTCAACCTTTTCAGTTTCAACCTGAGGTTCTTCTGGTTCCTCTGGTGATTCTTCTTCTGGCTCCTCAGTTGGTTTTGGAGATTCTGGTTTCTCACTCTGAGGTTTCTCTTCGCGAGGTTTTTCTTCCTCAGGTTTTTCTGTACGAGGTTTCTCCTCTGATGGTTTTTCCGTTTGATTGGTATCAGCTTGACCATTTTGGTTTCTTTGAACATGGTTACTTGCATTGCCCCAACCACTATCTGAATGCGGACGTTCGTTTGGATGTTCGACATAGTACTTGACAGTCGCAAAGAGATCTTCTAGACTATACCCCTTAGGTGCCTCATAAAGTCCTTCGTCAAACCACTCAAATTTGATGTTATGGTAATGATCATAATGAGGAATGATTAAACTACCGTTTTTAACTTCCACGGTATGTTGGAGATTGTAAGGCATACGATCAAGCGGCACCTTCTTAGCTGCTTTCACGCGGTTGTAGATAGCTTCTGCTCCTTTAGCCTCCGTATTTCCTGGATTCTGATGGTCTGTTGAAGGAGGAGTCAAACCTTTCTCTTTAGCATAAGCATGGGCCGCTGCTCTTTCAGCTTCAGACAAACTATCTTTCTTAATCCAATGACTATGGGTCATATGTGGAGTTACATAGGCATCCCCCTCATCACTGGTGATATCACGAGGATCAAAGATATAGCCATCTTCTGTTGTATACTTGCCTGCCAACTTGGCTACCTGAATCTCATCATCAGTGTAGGCAATTTGCGCATTTGGTTTTCCTAAACGTTCTGGATGACGAATCGGTGCTAGGAAGGCCAGGATATCATCCACCAACTTGACTTTATCACTTGAGGTATCATTGAGACGTTCCAACAGTTTATCCAAAGTGTCAAAATCAGCTTGGCGCCCTTTATTAGCAAGTAAGTCTTGATGAACTCTTGCTAGTAAATCATAAGCCTTATTATAAAATCCTTGATCACCAGATGGGAGGTTGGTTTTCTTAGCTCCGAGCTTATGAGCTAAACTTTCTTGCTTGGCTAGCTTACTATCAATGGCTGCTGCTGTTTCTGCTGAAAGTTCCTTAGCAGGAATATAACGTGAGGTTCCATTCTCCTCAAAGACATAGCCGTCAGCTACTTTTCGAATCACCTGTTTAACCAATTTTTCATCAATTGGATTGCTTGGAGTTGGTTGAGGAGTTGGTGCAGGTTGCGGGCTTGGACTAGGTTCCGGAGTCGGTTGTGGACTTGGTTGTTCTGGTCTTGAATCCGGCACCCTATGGTTCGAACTGTACTGTAGAGGAATAATACGAGCGATTCGTTCTTCCAATTCAGACATCTGTGAATAAGGGATGAAATGGTAATGGTTCCCATGAGGCACAGCAACTCCTCTAGCTGTTCGACTTGTAATCTGTGCTGGGTCGAAGACAAGACCATCAGATTCTACGTGTCGTTGGCTGAGCGGCAAGGCGTAAAGTTGTTTCAGAAGGCTATCAATATCCTCATCACTCTGACTTGCTTGGTTATCGTCGCTACTGTTGTTAGCTGTGTTCGTGTTCGTATAGCTGTTGCCTTGATTATTATAGGATGGAGTCCATCTATCTACATCGCTGCTAGCACTGTTGTTATTGGTACGGCGATAAGTAGGCGTATTTGATTGGCCACTTCTACCAGATAGAAAGGCTTCTGCTGCAGCCAATTCGCTGGCTGATAACTCGCTCTTGGGAATGTAATGGTAATGGTCGCCATGAGGAACGATATAAGCATCACCAGTATCTTCAATGATATCGGATGCATTAAAGATGTAACCATCATCTGTGGTGTAGCGTCCCTGTGAACGTGCCAAGGCTACCGCACCATCGTTTGCTGAAGTCCCTCTTTCACGATGCTGACTATGTTCTTGTTTTTGCCGATTGATTTCTTCTTTCGTACGGACATTATCCGCATGTGCAGTGTCCTTAAGGTAAACATAGTATTTTCCATCTACCTTGATAACATAACCGCCCTTGATTTCACTGACAATATCCTCGTCCTTGAGCTGGTAGTTTGGATCCTTCATCAGCAACTCTTCACTGATGATGGCATCATAAGGAACCTTGCCATTGTAATAATGATAGTGGTCACCATGTGAAGTGACATAGCCTTGGTCTGTTATCTTGATGACGATTTGCTCGGCATTGATGCCTTCTTTCTTGCTAACCTCATCAGGAGTCAGATTCTCCGTTTTTTGCGCAGTTTGTTTACCATCAACGTAAGACACACGGTTATTTTCCTTGACCGTTCTGGCTTGATACAGTCCCAACTCGTAAGAGCAAACACTTAAAATTAAAGCTGCCGCAGAACCAGCAAGGTATTTTTTATTAATTTTCATCGAAACTCTCTTTCTTTTTTAATATTTCTATTTGCAATTCATTTCTAAATTGCAGAAACTCCTCTCTATTAATTAACTGGTTAATAGTTTACTCCTAAATTTGCAACTTGTCAAGAATTTTATGAACCAGTTAAGTATTTTTTTGTTCTGACCACAACTTTCTCAAGATTGGACTTTATATAAGAAAAATTAGCTTGAAAATTCTTTAAAAAAATCCCTGCAACTGAGTTGCAGGGATTTTTCGATTAATCAAAATTAACGTATTCTTTTTGAAGTTCAAGAACTTCTTCCATTGTTGAGCATTCTGTAAGGGCACGGTTTGCGTACTCTTCCATCTTAGCTGTATCGAGTTTCTTCATCAAGCTACGTGTACGAAGTACTGATGTTGCTGACATAGAGAACTCATCCAAGCCCATTCCGACAAGAAGTGGAACAGCTTGTTGGTCACCAGCCATCTCACCACACATACCTGCCCATTTACCTTTAGCGTGAGCTGCTTTGATAACGTTGTTAATCAAACGAAGGATTGATGGGTTGTATGGTTGGTAAAGGTATGAAACTTGTTCGTTCATACGGTCTGCTGCCATTGTGTATTGGATCAAGTCGTTTGTACCAATTGAGAAGAAGTCAACTTCTTTAGCAAATTGGTCTGCAAGCATTGCCGCTGCAGGAATCTCGATCATGATACCAACTTGGATATTGTCCGCAACTGCAACACCTTCAGCAAGAAGGTTTGCTTTTTCTTCATCAAAGACTGCTTTCGCTGCACGGAATTCTTTCAAGAGTGCAACCATTGGGAACATGATACGCAATTGACCGTGAACAGAAGCACGAAGGAGGGCACGGATTTGTGTACGGAACATAGCATCTCCAGTTTCAGAAATAGAGATACGAAGGGCACGGAATCCAAGGAATGGGTTCATTTCGTGAGGCATATCGAAGTAAGGAAGTTCCTTATCTCCACCGATATCCATTGTACGAACAACAACAGGTTTACCGTTCATTCCTTCAAGTACAGCCTTGTAAGCTTCGTACTGCTCGTCTTCTGTTGGGAAGTCTTGAGAATCCATGTACAAGAACTCTGTACGGTAAAGACCAACAGCTTCAGCACCGTTGTCATTGACACCTTCAACGTCTTTTGGAGTACCGATGTTGGCAGCCAATTCGAAATGTTTGCCATCAGCAGTTACTGTTTTAGCATCTTTCAAGAGCGCCCATTCAGCTTTTTGCTTCGCATAAGCTTCACCAGCAGACTTGAATTCAGCCGCTTGCTCATCAGTTGGATTGATAATAACCTCACCTGTGATACCGTTAACAGCAAGGATGTCACCGTCTTTAACGATTTCAGTGATGTTGTTTGTACCTAATACAGCAGCAATTTCAAGTGTACGTGCCATGATAGCTGAGTGGCTTGTACGTCCACCGATGTTGGTTACAAAAGCTTTTACAAAGTTTTTGTCCAATTGAGCTGTATCTGAAGGAGTCAAGTCATGCGCAATCACGATCACTTCTTCATTGATAGAAGCTGGGTTTGGCAATTTTTTACCAAGGAGGTTTGCCAATACACGTTTTGTCACGTCGCGGATATCCGCTGCGCGTTCTTGCATGTATGGGTTGTCTTCCATGCCTTCAAAGATAGTGATAAACATATCTGTAACTTCTTTCAGACCTGCTTCTGCATTCACTTTTTTCGCACGGATAGTTTCCTTGATTTGGCTGATCATTTCTGGGTCAGCAAGAACCATTAAGTGAGCATCAAAAACTTGAGCTGCTTCTTCACCGAGCGTACCTACTGCTTTCTCGCGAATAACAGAAAGCTCGTCTTGTGATGCTTGTAGAGCGGCATCAAGGCGAGCTTCTTCTGCGTTTGTATCTTCGACTGTAACAGTCTCGAATGACAAATCCGGTTGAACGAGTAGATATGCTTTTGCAACTGCAACACCGTCAGATGCTGCGATTCCTTTAAGCATTTCTGTCATTTTCCTTATGCCAATCCTTCTTTTTCCATAGTTTCAGTGATAGCAGCAATTGCGTCGTCAGCATCTGCACCTTCAGCTGAAATTGTAACGTCAGCACCTTGGCCAACACCAAGACTCATAACACCCATGATAGATTTAAGGTTTACTGATTTACCTTTGTATTCAAGAGTGATATCTGAAGCAAATTTGCTAGCTGTTTGAACCAACAATGTTGCTGGACGTGCGTGAATACCTGTTTCTGCCACTACGTGGAAATCTTTAGAAGCCATAGTTTGACTCTCCTTTAGTTATTTCTTTTTTTGGATTATATGTGATAACCCTTACAAGACTGTATTATATCACCTTCTAGATAATTTTTCAAGTATTTTATGGACTTTTACTGAAAATGAACTTGCTTCTTTTTCTATCATACAGGTACTATGGGAAATTTGGGCACAAATTATTAATAGTATAGAATTATCTAGTTAGCCACTTAACG
>ERZ1645004.373-NODE-373-length-10440-cov-2.595956_pt1 | contig 10440 bp, 7 predicted proteins | sample MGYA00579304_ERZ1645004 | MGnify/ENA primary metagenome ERZ1645004 (study PRJEB40715, sample SAMN01906944) | human oral metagenome | study: EMG produced TPA metagenomics assembly of PRJNA78025 data set (Human Oral Subgingival Plaque Microbiome).
AATTTTTGAATCATTTTTCCTTTGAACAGGAAATAGTTAAGAATTAAAAATCCAATAATCAGTATAGTTAGCCATTTCAATGCTTCATTCATGTAAGAGGTATCCACAAAACTAAGCAATGTACTTGGTGAAGAAAGCCAAATCATATCACTTGGTAAGACAGGCTCGCCTCGCATGCTAAACTTGATTGAATTCGCAATTACAAATAAGCTCATTCCTCCAACCAAGATGACTGTTGTCAAGAAATACCGATTAATGAGCAGGTAAAAGAACAAGAAGATCAAAAAGAGAATAATGATCTGAAGACTAGTCGCTCCAGGCAACTGGTAGTATTCTAAAAAAGGTGTTCCCTTACCAAGTCCCATTTGAATCAAATAGTTAAAGACAACTGCAGCCGTCATACTAGTGGCCACCGCTAAAGAATAAGAACTTCTATTTTTAAGTAAGTGACTTAAACCTCTTACGAAATGGTAGGAAATAAATGTTGCTAGCAGAGAAAATACTGCTACTATCACTGTTACAAGCCAGAAATGGTGTTCTGTAAACAATTCACTGCCATATTTGTGATTCAAAGCCATAAACCATTCAGTTTGGTAAAGTGCTTGAGGAAATTTACTATCTGTCAAAAGGAAAGATAGTAAAATTTGTGACAAAACAAGGAATTCAACATTGGATGACAATTGAATCTTGTTGAGACGAAAAGACACTATCTTTAAGGTCCTAAAGATCAGGGTTAAAATGGCAATAGCAGGTACTAACCACAATAAAACTGGAAAGAAATTCTTTTGAGAAAATATATGCTCAAACCAATTCCAACTTTTGTAGCTTTCATTATTAATATTTAAAGCATCTTCAACTAAATTTGACAAGAAGGAATACAAAATATAGATATAAGCTAAGCGAATAAGAGATACAAATTTAAAACGATAACAAGACAGTAAAATTGGAATGCCACCTAACCCAATGAGGTAAAAAATTCGTTCTTGCTTAATTAGAATTCTTACTGGAGCAGTTGGATCAGTCTCCCTAACTAACTGGCTTTGAATTAAGAACAAATTGATAAAAAAGAATAAAATAGGCAGGATAAACAATAAAAAACGTTCTATTTTAACTGCTTTTTTCATGACTTGCCCTTCCCTAACAATCGTTTTAAGATGTATTTGATAGCTCTTGCAGGTCCAACAAAGATGTATTTCATCGCCCCCTTGATTCCACCAATCTGGTTAAAATCTACAAAGGTATGAGGCTGTAAATCTTCTCGATTATTTAGTTGCTTGTTATCTATAAAAGCTGTTAGACCGAGTTGATTATAAGAAATCTTAAAGTCATACTGCTTGTCCCAAGCAATATAAACCAAAAGTCTTTCTATCGCATGAAGAATGGAATTTTGTGGAAGTGGCTCACTCGGAACATCCTCCTCCGTCAAGTTTAAATCAAATAAAGGAGACAATGCGTCATATTTAAACCAAACGAAGGTTCCATAGCTCATGACAAAGGTATTCATTTGCTTAAAGTCAACTTCTTTTTGACAGTTCATGCGCTCCCACAGTTTATTCATCTCAGGAGAAATCAGGGCTTCATTCCAGGCGACTACAATCCTGTTAAAGCGGAAGAAGCTAGGAATGTCAGCTATGACTAGCCCTAAGCGATCATCTTGTCCTAATTGACTAACTATCTGATCTGCTGGATGAACAAGCATGTTAATTAGCTCTTTACGCCAACTTTCTCCAGCCCAATAATCAGCTTCTTTAGATTTTTTTGTATGAAAATGCCCAATATAGTCATACTGAGATAGATGTCTCTTTAATTTAAGCATAGGAAGAACATCTCGCCCAACATTTCCTGTTACCAAGACTTCTGCTTTTGCTTGTTTTCCCTCTAAAATGTCAAGTATCTCGTTCTTTTTCTTTTCGCTATCTGTTGTAATGAATAAGTCATAAGAGAAATGGAAAGATTCAAATGCATGAAGGAATTCAGCTAGTAAATCTACATAAAAAACATGAAGGTGGACAGCTATTTTCTTGTCAGGTATAGAAATTGGAAGAGACAAATCTAAAATTTTCCTTCCAAGCAAGTAAGGATAGTCAGGCAAATCAATACGAGACATATGTTTGACAATTAAATCAACAGGATAGTCCGTTGTATTTTCAATGTCGTTTAAAATATAAGGTGTTAACCCTTCATTTGCTGCTATTGTTTTTACTTTGATAAACGGCACTCTATTTTTTAGGATAGAGGTTGGATTATAGTAAGAAAAATCCGGATAGAGCATACCTGAAGCATCAGCCTGGATTGTATTAAAAACGGTCTGATAGTGAAAACCTGCCTGCACTAAATTAGTTGTAACCTGGGTTTCATAATGATCTATAACATCTTGAACTTCTGTATAATCCTGAATGTTTTGCCAGAACAGTTGAAAGGTTTCTGAATTGACTACATTTTTCTTAAATGATAGATAATAACTTTGGATATGCTCGTTAAAATCTTTGTCTTTACGATAATTCGTCATTCCCCAGAAATCAACGTTTCTATCACCTTCAAAATCTTGGTATATAGGCTCTAAATCCCACAAAGGTCCAAAGCATGTATCATTCATTAAAGTGACTGAATCATATTTTTTTAATTCTTCAAAGCCAACAGAATTCATTCCATCTCGCCAAGCAGCAAAATCAAAACCAATATTCTTTCTCAAAAGAACTTCATCAACCAGTTCTTTCTTCAGTCCATCTTCCTGATCTTTACTTATCTTGCTATTTGAAATGAAAATCACTTTCCTGAAGAGGGGACGCATTTTTTCAAGCTGATAAAGTACATGTTCACTAATCTGATTGAACTTATTATAGTGAACATATAAAAGTAATCGTTTCATTTTATTTCCTTATTCTTAAGAATTTCAAAATTTTTGTTGGGATAGCCCAACGTTTTGAATTGATAATAGTCTTGTAAGCTTCTTTCGTAGCCTCTAATTCAGCTTCAAGCTCTTTAACCTTATTACTACTATCCAACATTTCAGCCGCAAATACTTTTCCAATATAATCGGGAGCAGAGGCATCATCCACAGAAATCATCTTATAGCTCAATTGATAGATTGCTTCTTCTTCAACTTCATAGATCAACTGCGGATCGGGTTCGATAAAGAAATACAAGCCGTCAGCAATAACACCGTTCGTATAGATAGGTGACGAAACATTCCCGTCAGGCCCCCTCAGTTCTACTTCAGAATAGTAACTTGGACGTTCCGAAAGATCTACTCGAATAACAGACGTTCCTTTAGGAATTTCAAATGTTAAGCTGTCTTCTTTTTGAAGTAGTTTGGCAAAAGTGCGCTCTTCTGAGTAAGCATTTTCACCATCCCCAAAATAAACTGTAACAGACTCCATCCCAATATGAGACAGAGAATCCATAGGCTTGGATAGACGAATTTCGTAAGTATTATTTCGTTCAAGAAGAATCTTAGTCATCTCTTTAAAATCTGCGTTGGGATATTTATCAAGATACTCTAGTTGTGTTTCTAACAACTTTTGAAAACGACGTTCTAATTTTCTAAAATCGCAAGGTCGCGAATCCGAACCTTGATTAATTGTATACGCAACCGTCGCTTCGTCTAGAAAAGCTAAAGAGGTCCGTTGGAAGAGCTCCATTTGCAGATTAAAGGTGTCATCTGATGTAGTTAAATCCAACTCTTGATTCACTTCTAGCATTAGGTCTCTATCGACCAACCAAGTAGATGCCATGGTAAATCCTCGGGTGGCCAACATTTTTTCATAGTTATCCGCAAGGGGGATTGTTTTGTTGGCAAAGCCTGCTTTGGAAACAAAATCTCCCTTTTCATCATAGATATCAAAATCTGTATTAGACCATTTACAGTCAGGCTTACTTTCCAATAAGTCTACTTGCTTTTGAAGTTTTAGAGGATCCAGCCAGAAGTCATCACCATCACATCGAGCAATGAAGTTCCCTCGTGCCTCTTTACAGATAGTAACCCATGTTTTGGCAATTCCTTGATTTTCATCATGATAAAAGGCACGAATAAAATCAGGAAAATTTGCTTGATAGTCTTGTATTATTCTGCGAGATCCATCACTTGAGGCATCATCCACCAAAATAATTTCAAAGGGAAAACTCGTTTTCTGAGCTAAAAAACTATCAATAGTCTTTTTCAACCACGGTTCTTTGTTAAAAACAGTACAAATAATCGAAACAAAAGGCGTCGTTTCCATATCTCCCTCAGTCTAGTCCGTTATTGACCATGTTCCATTGCGCTGGATTAAGCCACTTGCTGAATCCATTGCAGACTTATCATCCAAATCTATATCATCTCGATTGATGAAAATCAGTGGAGTTTGAGTAGCATCTGAGAAGGCAAGCATCTGTCCCTCAGCATCCCGCACCGTCACTTCTAATTTCATTTTCAAATCATTCACTGTTGGAAGTGAACAAGTGTAATGAACTCTTTTGTGTCCAGCACCAGTTATTAATTGGTTCATCGAATTGTCGTTATAAATCCAAATATTCCGATCGATATCTGTTAAAGAAAGAGCAATATAAGTTTGAATATCCTCACGAACATCAAAATCAATCTGGAACTGAATTGGATCTTGCGGGCGTAACTTATTCGAACTTAACAGCTGTAGTTGAAAGTTTTCAACCAGAACTTGTTCATCCGAAGAAGCTTGTCCATCTCCTGTCGCTTCTCCTCCATGTTGCAAAGGTGCAGTATTATCAAAACTATATTGGTTGGCTACATTTTCTGGACTACCAATTGCCTTAACCAAACCATTTTCAATCAAAACAGCCTTATTGCAATACTTCTTAACTGCTCCCATATCGTGGGTAACAAGAATGGTCGTTTTCCCTGATTTCTTACGTTCTTGGAAGTAATCATTACATTTACGCTGAAAAGCCTCATCTCCTACTGCAAGAACCTCATCCAAAATCAAGATATCACCTTGCGCTTTAATAGCAACTGAGAAAGCAAGACGAACCTGCATTCCTGAAGAGTAATTCTTAAGTTTTTGATTCATGAACTCATGCAACTCAGCAAAATCCACAATATCATCATACATAGCGTTAATTTCAGCTGTTGAGAAGCCCAGCATGGCACCATTCATGTAGACATTTTCACGACCTGTCAGTTCAGGGTTAAAACCGACTCCTAGCTCAATGAAAGAAACTAACTTTCCATCGATTGTGACAGAACCTTTTTCAGGAACGTAGATTTCAGAAATAATTTTTAAGAGAGTAGACTTCCCTGAACCATTTCGACCCAAGATTCCAAAAAAGTCTCCTTTTTCTACTTCAAAGGAAATATCATTAAGAACGTGCTGTTCTTTATAGCCTTTAATTCCTTTAAAGCGATTGACCATAGCAGTACGAAGGCTGTTAGTTGCCTCAGTAGGTAACTTAAAGTACTTGCTGACATGGTCTACTTTTACTGCAATTTGTTTATCTGTCATTAGAGAATCTCCGCAAATTTCTTAGCATGTTTGTTAAAGTAAGCAAAGCCAGCTAGGAAAATAAGAATTGGTAATACATAAGGAACTAGAACCAAAAATTTATTTTCAACCAAAAGCCAGACAGGTGTATTGGCCTTATCAATCAAGAAATAACGCATGTCTTGGATAATCTGAGCCAGAGGATTCATCATAACTAATTTAGCAGCCCATGGATTGCGATCAGCAATAAATGTAATGGGATAAATAATTGGTGTCGCATATAAGCCAGCTTGTAGCACTACTTCCCAGATTTGAGATAAATCACGGAAGCGGACAAAGAAAGTTGATAAGATCAGAGCACAACCAGTTGCCATCAAAAACAACTCAAGGAAGAGAGGGATCACCATCAAAGCCGACCAGCTGAAGGTCACTCCATTAAAGAGTGAGAAAATCAAGACAACGACTAAATTGATAGCGAAATTAATGGCTGCGCCTGAAATAGCTGACAAGACAATAATATGCTTTGAAAAATTTAGCTTACGCAAAAGATCGCCCCGACTAACAACCGATACCATCCCCATAGAAGTCGCTTCTGAGAAAAATCCCCAAATTACGTTGGCTAATAACAAAGCAACCGGAAAATGAGGAACATCTCCACCTAAACGCAAGAAACGGATAAAAACGATATACATAATACTAAAGGTCATCAAGGGCTTCAAAATAGACCAAAGGTAGCCGATTGCTGATCCTTGATAGCGTAATTTAAAGTCCGTTTTAATTAACTCTCGTAATAAAATTCGATTTTTCTGACTAAAAACGTCAAACATTATTTTTTACCTCTATATGCAAACTTTGTCAATATCAAGGTCGTAAAAACACATGTGTGAAAAGCACGATTCTTACGGTAGCCATATTTGCGTATACGTGCTAAGCGTTCCCCAAACGGAACATCCATGATCGTTACAAAGTTTTCAATTAATTCTTTATTTTCAGGGCTCAAAGACAGATCTAATAAGTTTTTTGCTTGCTCTTGACTAGCCTTGATAAGTTGCCAATACTTATTAAAAAGCACATGGGGCCGAACCCAGTTTTTCACCCTTTTTCTAAGAGTACGTGCCCCCAAAACGTTACTGCTATGCTGACGATATAGCTCGGTTGGCTTATCAATATAAACAAGCTTTCCAAAGGCAGAGGCCAGCAAGGCTAAGTACCAGTCATGCATGAGAAGGTCATGGGCTTCTTGCCCTGTCCATAACTCGGCCAAGGCGTGATTGATCATGGCTACTCCACCTGTTACAGTGTTTTCTGTCAACTCTTGGACCAGTTCTGTATTTGCATGATCTGACTGAGTACGAATCATACTTTCGTGCTGAACAGTCAGGTTTTCATCCACTACTTTTAAATCCGTATAAAGCAGTAACGGCTTATCTTGAGGATATTTCTCAGCTTCTGCCACTTGAAGCGCAATCTTATCAGGTATCCAAACATCATCTTGATCACTAAAGCAATAAAAGTCTGCTTTCTCATATTTTAAGAGAGTATGGAAACTCTTTATGACTCCAAGATTTTCAATCTGATATTCATTGATAAAATGAATACGAGGATCCTGAGCTACCAATCCTTGAATAACCGCAACAGTTCCATCCGATGACCCATCATCTCGAATAAAAAGCTGCCAATTTTGATAGGTCTGTTGCTGGATACTTTCAACCTGCTCTTTCAGGAATTGCTCACCATTGTAGGTGGACAACAAGATATTTACTTTCATGATAAGAATAACTCCTCATATTCTCTGACAATCTTTTCCCAGGTATAATTATCCTTCATGTTTTGCTTAGCTACTTGGCCAAAATCAGAAAAGTCATTTTGGCTGTCCACTTGATTTAACAAATCAGCTAAGCTATTCTTTTCCTTTTTCCAATAAAGAGCCGTTTCTTTAGCTACTTGTCGATTAAAATCTACACCTAAGACTAGGTTGAGATCTGTTTGAGCCAAAGCCTCAAGTAGGCCTGGGTTGGTTCCTCCAACTTCATGACCATGGAGATAAGCAAAAGCATGATTGCGAATATATTTCAATAATTCCTGGTCATAGACTGTTCCAACAAACTTGATTCTCTCATCTTGGTCAAAGGCAGTTTTCTCTCGCAATTCATCAAAATAGGAATTCCCCTCATGATTGCATATGATAACTAAATCTCGCTTGGTATCAGAAGACATAAATTCACGTATAATAGTCTCATAGTTATTTTCCGGCACAAAACGACCAACAATCAGATAGTAGTTATCTTCTTTGCTCTGCCATTTTCCGAAGAAATTTCGAACTTTCTCATCTTGATCAGTCAAGCTAGAAAGCTTAAGATCTGTACCATAAGCAATAAAAGTCGTTTTAGACCAAGGATAGGCATTCTGGATATAGGATTCAATACCTTGATTATCGCATATAACCAAATCTGCATGTTTTGTCATCAACTTTTCGGAGTACTTAAGGTAACCTTGAACAGGCTTAGGCCACTTGGCCCGTTTCCATTCAAGACCGTCTGGATTGATAAAAAAAGTCCCGCCTGCTTGATGAATCATTTTGGCAAATGGTGCAATAAAGGCACCAATCGTATTTCCTAAAATGTAGAAAATGGGTGATTCAATGTTTTGTTCTTTAACCATTTTTAAAGCATAGCGAATAGCCATCATATCATAGGCAATCACTCTAGCTGGGCCTAGTTTAGGTGCTTTAATACTAAAACAATCAACACCTTTATACATGGTATGCTGTCCTGTCTCATGCTCTGACAAACAAGCAACATGATATTGCAATTGAGAAGATACTTGATGTTCAACTAATTTTTCTACAAAGGTTTCAAAACCTCCGTATTTTGCAGGAAGACCTCGACTTCCAATAATAAAGATATGTTGCATATTCTTCTCCGATTCAAATTTATTGCAATCCAATCTATTATACCATTTTATCGACTTTTATGTGAGCTTAGACCTGAAAAAATAGAAGAACCCTAAGAGATTCTATTGATTAGAGGATCATCATTTGATAAATTCCAGGCTTTCTTTCATCATTATAAAAAAGACTGAAACACCTGTTTCAGCCTCTTCTTCTTATTTCTTTTCTTGTTTATAGAATTCTTTCAGGGCATCTTGCCAGCTTGGAATAACAAAGCCAGTCGCCTTTGCCTTAGTCAAGCTCATAGTTGAATTGAGTGGCCGGTTTGTTTTTGCAGGGGATTGGCTTGAGTCCACCGGTTTAACTTCTACATTCGTATCCTTTAGAATCTCAACTGCAAAGTCATACCAAGTGGTGTCTTCTGCAGCGTCATTAGACAGATGGTAATAGCCGAATTCCTTTTGATTTTCAGCCAAGTAGGTCATGAATTCAGCTAAGGTACGAGTCCAAGTAGGACGGCCATGCTGGTCGTTAACAACTGTCAAGGTTGGGTGAGTTTTAGCTAGATTTTGCATAGTAAAGACAAAGTTTTTACCATAATTACCAAAGACCCAAGCTGTACGAATAATGTAGAAACGACTAGAATACTTCTCTACCAACTCTTCACCCATGCGCTTGGTACGACCATATTCTGTCTTAGGATCTGGTTGATCATCTATTTCCCATTCTTCACCGACAGGCTTTTGACCATCAAAGACATAGTCCGTAGAAATATAAACTAATGTCGCTCCGTGTGCTTCAGCCGCTTTTGCTACATTTTCAGTTCCAGTCACATTGATAGCATAGTTAAGCTCTTTTCCTTCATCTTCTGCTGCATCGACAGCTGTATAAGCCGCACAGTGATATACCAAAGTTGGTTTAACTTCTGCAAAGACCTCTTCAACCATTTCAGCATTCGTAATATCCATTTCGGCAACGTCAACTGCAACATAGTCCTCATTACGCTCATCTAAAAGATGACGAAGTTCTGTTCCAAGCTGACCATTTGAACCTGTGATTAAAATCATGTGTTATTCTTCTCCTGTCGTAAACATTCAATGAAAATATTATAACAAAAAAAGCAGAAAAAATCTGCTTATTTACTCTTCTCTTTAATGATGTAGACAGGCCTTTTTTTAGTTTCTGTAAAGACTTTGCCAATATATTTCCCCAAAATTCCGATGGTCAGTAACTGAAAACCACCAATAAAGAGGATAACTGTCATGAGTGACGGCCAACCTGATGTAGGATCACCGAATACCAAAGTTCTTACAATGATAAAAACAACCAAAATAAATGCAAGCATCCAAGAAAGCAAACCTCCCAAGAAAGCAATGTGTAAAGGTGCTTCTGAAAAGTTGACTATCCCTTCTAAAGAATAGTTAAAAAGTTGCCAGAAATTCCAAGAGGTTTTTCCCGCCACGCGCTCAACATTTTTATATTCCAAATACTCAGTTTTAAAACCTACCCAGGAAAAAATCCCTTTAGAGAAACGATTGTATTCAGAAACCTCCAAAATAGCATCTACCATAGGTCGACGCATAAGGCGAAAATCACGCGCACCATCCACCATTTCTACCTGGCTAATTTTGTTAATCAGTTTATAAAAAAGATTTGCAAAAAAACTCCTAATAGGTGGTTCTCCATCACGACTAGTTCGACGTGTCCCCACACAGTCTAGATCTTTCTGTTCGTCCAACATGGTTTTCATTTCAACTAAAAGCTCTGGCGGATCCTGTAAATCCACATCCATGACCGTCACAAGCTCTCCTCTTGCATGCTGAAGACCAGCATATAAAGCCGCCTCTTTCCCAAAGTTCCTAGAAAAAGAAATAAAGTGAGCATTGGGATCCATCATATTAAGTTCATGCAAAACTTCCAAGGTTCTGTCTTGAGAACCATCATTGACGAAAATATATTCTATGTTATCACGAAGTCTTGGCTTTATTTTTTCCATTTCCGCATAGAAAAGCGGAAGGCTTTCTTCCTCGTTATAACAAGGAACAATTACTGAAATGGTCATAGTTACTCCTTTAAGTGTTAATTGTATAATAAAATATTTCACCTGTAAAGTTT
>ERZ1645004.375-NODE-375-length-10411-cov-4.898030_pt1 | contig 10411 bp, 8 predicted proteins | sample MGYA00579304_ERZ1645004 | MGnify/ENA primary metagenome ERZ1645004 (study PRJEB40715, sample SAMN01906944) | human oral metagenome | study: EMG produced TPA metagenomics assembly of PRJNA78025 data set (Human Oral Subgingival Plaque Microbiome).
CGATTTAGAAGAAAAACAAGTAGTCTTAATAAACTACTTGTTTTTTTATGAATTAGGATAGGGGAGGATACAGACAAATATGGTGTGATAGTTAGAGTAACTCAGCCTTTCATTTCTAGATATTATTCTTAGAACGATAAAAAAACTGCATTGAGGTGCAGTTTTTCTTTTTCTACGGAAGACATGGGATTCGAACCCACGCACGCTGTTACACGCCTACCGCGTTTCCAACACGGCCTCTTAAGCCTCTTGAGTAATCTTCCAATACTTACTCAAATAGTCTACCATAAAGCCACTTATCTTGCAATAAAAATTTTGGAAATAAGAAAAATGATAGAATTTGAAAGAAAATGATAAAAAATGCTTGACTTTAGTAGAGAATGTGCTAGAATGAATAGTGTAAACGATAACAGGAGGTGATTTGGTGTTAAAAACTGAGCGGAAGCAATTGATTTTAGAAGAGTTAAATCAACATCATGTAGTTTCCCTAGAAAAATTGGTTAATCTATTAGAAACATCAGAATCGACAGTACGAAGAGATTTGGACGAGTTGGAGGCGGAGAACAAGCTTCGCCGTGTACATGGAGGAGCAGAATTACCCCACTCCTTGCAGGAAGAAGAAACCATCCAAGAAAAATCTGTCAAAAACCTTCAAGAGAAGAAGCTACTGGCTCAAAAAGCAGCATCCCTTATTAAGGAAAAAGATGTCATCTTTATCGATGCTGGAACGACAACTGCTTTTTTAATCAGGGAATTGGTTAATAAGAATATCACAGTTGTGACCAACTCCATTCACCATGCGGTTCAGTTGGTTGAAAAACAGATTCCAACTGTCATGGTTGGAGGGAGTGTCAAGATGGCAACAGATGCATGTATCGGTGGAGTTGCTCTTAATCAAATTAACCAATTGCACTTTGACCGTGCCTTTATCGGGATGAATGGTGTCGACGATGGTTATTATACGACTCCAGATATGGAGGAGGGAGCCGTTAAGCGTGCTATTTTAGAGAATGCCAAACAAACCTATGTCTTGGTTGATTCGTCAAAGATTGGTCAAACTTGCTTTGCCAAGGTAGCGCCACTTAAACGCGCTATTGTCATCACAAGTCAAGGGCATGAGCTCTTGCAGGCTATTAAGAAGAAAACGGAGGTAATAGAAGTATGATTTATACAGTCACACTCAATCCATCCATTGACTATATCGTGCGCTTGGACCAAGTTCAAGTCGGCAGTGTCAATCGTATGGACAGTGATGATAAGTTTGCTGGTGGGAAAGGAATCAATGTCAGTCGAGTTTTGAAACGCTTGGGTATTCCAAATACAGCGACTGGATTTATCGGAGGTTTTACTGGTAAATTTATCACAGATACTTTGGCAGAAGAGGAAATCGAAACTCGTTTTGTCCAAGTAGCAGAAGATACTCGTATCAATGTCAAGATTAAAGCAGACCAAGAAACAGAAATCAATGGAACAGGTCCAAATGTGGAATCAGCTCAGCTGGAAGAATTGAAAGTTATCTTATCTAGTTTGACAGCAGAAGATACGGTTGTGTTTGCGGGTTCGAGTGCTAAGAACCTAGGCAATGTTATCTATAAGGATTTGATTGCCTTGACACGCCAGACTGGTGCGCAAGTTGTTTGTGACTTTGAAGGACAGACCTTGATTGATAGTTTGGACTACCAGCCACTTTTGGTCAAACCAAACAATCATGAACTAGGAGCTATCTTTGGAGTGAAACTCGAAAGTTTAGATGAAATCGAGAAATATGCTCGAGAATTGCTGGCTAAAGGTGCTCAAAACGTCATTATCTCCATGGCTGGCGACGGTGCTCTTCTTGTCACATCTGAGGGAGCTTACTTCGCAAAGCCTATCAAGGGAACAGTCAAAAATTCAGTTGGGGCTGGTGACTCTATGGTTGCTGGGTTTACAGGTGAATTTGTCAAATCTAAAGATGCAGTAGAAGCCTTCAAATGGGGAGTAGCTTGTGGAACAGCAACGACCTTCTCGGATGACTTGGCAACAGCGGAATTTATTAAAGAAACATATGAAAAAGTTGAGGTAGAAAAACGATGAAAATTCAAGACCTATTAAGAAAAGATGTCATGTTGCTGGATTTACAGGCAACTGAAAAAACAGCTGTCATCGAAGAGATGATTAAAAGTTTGGTAGATAACGGTTATGTGACAGATTTTGAAACCTTTAAAGAAGGAATTTTGGCGCGTGAAGCCTTGACTTCTACAGGTCTTGGTGACGGAATTGCTATGCCTCATAGCAAGAACTCTGCTGTAAAAGAAGCAACAGTTCTCTTTGCTAAGTCAAACAAGGGTGTTGACTACGAAAGCTTGGATGGACAACCAACAGACCTCTTCTTCATGATTGCTGCTCCAGAAGGTGCCAATGATACTCACTTAGCAGCCTTGGCAGAATTGTCTCAATACTTGATGAAAGATGGTTTCGCTGACAAACTTCGCCAAGTAACATCAGCAGATCAAGTTATCGAACTCTTTGACCAAGCTTCAGAAAAAGCTGAAAAACCTGTTCAAGTACCTGCTAATGACTCTGGCGACTTTATCGTAGCTGTTACAGCTTGTACGACAGGTATTGCCCACACATACATGGCTCAAGAAGCCCTTCAAAAAGTGGCTGCTGAAATGGGTGTTGGGATCAAGGTTGAAACAAACGGAGCTAGCGGTGTTGGTAACCAACTAACTGCAGAGGATATCCGTAAGGCTAAAGCCGTTATCATCGCTGCTGACAAGGCTGTTGAGATGGATCGTTTCGATGGCAAACCATTGGTTAACCGTCCAGTTGCAGACGGTATCCGTAAGACAGAAGAATTGATCAACTTGGCTCTTTCAGGAGATGCTGAAGTTTATCGTGCTGCTAATGGAGCAAAAGCTGCAACAGCATCTAATGAAAAACAAAGTATCGGTGGAGCTTTCTACAAACACTTGATGAGTGGTGTATCTCAAATGTTGCCATTCGTTATCGGTGGTGGTATCATGATTGCCCTCGCCTTCTTAATCGACGGAGCTTTTGGTGTGCCACAAGATAGTCTTGGCAATCTCGGATCCTACCATGAACTAGCTTCTATGTTCATGAAAATTGGTGGAGCAGCCTTTGGCTTGATGCTTCCAGTCTTTGCTGGTTATGTAGCCTACTCTATTGCTGAAAAACCAGGTTTGGTAGCTGGTTTTGTGGCTGGTGCTATTGCTAAAGAAGGTTTTGCCTTTGGTAAAATTCCTTATGCCGCAGGTGGTGAAGCAACTTCAACTCTTGCAGGTGTCTCATCTGGTTTCCTAGGTGCACTTGTTGGTGGATTTATCGCAGGAGCCTTGGTTCTTGCTATCAAGAAATATGTCAAAGTTCCTCGTTCACTTGAAGGTGCTAAATCAATCCTTCTCTTGCCACTTTTTGGAACAATTTTGACTGGATTTGTCATGCTAGCTGTTAACATCCCAATGGCAAGAATCAACACCGCTATGAATGCCTTCCTAGGCGGTCTTGGAGGAGGTTCAGCTGTCCTTCTTGGTATCGTTCTTGGAGGCATGATGGCTGTTGACATGGGTGGACCGGTTAACAAAGCTGCTTATGTCTTTGGTACAGGTACGCTTGCAGCGACTGTTTCTTCAGGTGGTTCTGTAGCTATGGCAGCAGTTATGGCTGGAGGAATGGTTCCACCACTTGCTATCTTTGTCGCAACCCTTCTTTTCAAAGATAAATTTACCAAAGAAGAACGCAACTCTGGTTTAACAAACATCATCATGGGCTTGTCATTTATCACTGAGGGAGCAATTCCGTTTGGTGCAGCAGACCCAGCTCGTGCGATTCCAAGCTTTATCCTTGGTTCAGCAGTAGCAGGTGGACTCGTTGGTCTTGCAGGAATCAAACTCATGGCGCCACACGGAGGAATCTTCGTTATCGCTCTAACTTCAAATGCCCTACTTTACCTAGTCTTTGTCTTGATTGGAGCAATCGTAAGCGGTGTGGTTTATGGTTACCTACGAAAACCACAAGCATAAAAAGGATTAGAATAGAAAGATTGTTACCATTTGGTGCAATCTTTTTCTCTATTCGAAATGGCTGTGAAATATGGTATAATAGAAGAATGGCAAACAAGAATACTACAAAAACAAGACGGAGACCGTCTAAAGCAGAACTTGAAAGAAAACAGGCTATCCAGAGGATGCTAATTTCCTTAGGAATTGCCTTATTGTTAATTATTGCAGCCCTCAAACTCGGTGCAGCAGGTGTCACTCTTTACAATCTCATTCGACTGGTGGTCGGAAGTTTGGCCTATGTGGCCATAGGTGGTCTCCTCATCTATCTTTTTCTTTTTAAATGGATCCGCAAGCAAGAGGGACTTCTGTCAGGATTTCTCTGTATCTTTGCTGGCTTACTCTTGATTTTTGAGGCCTACTTGGTATGGAAATATGGCTTGGAGCAGTCAGTCCTAAAAGGGACCCTGTCTCAAGTTATGACGGACCTGACTGGTATGCGGGTGACTAGCTTTGCTGGTGGAGGCCTGCTTGGTGTTGGACTCTATATCCCCATATCCTTTCTTTTCTCCAATATCGGATCGTACTTTATTGGAGTTCTCTTGATTCTAGTTGGGGCACTCTTGGTTAGTCCCTGGTCTATTTATGATGTTGCAGCCTTTATTGGAGCTCAGTTCAGATCCTTCATAGAAAAACAGGAACAGAGAAAACAGGAACGCTTCATCAAGAGAGAAGAAGAGAAGGCTCGTCAAGAAGCTGAAGAAGCCGCCAGAATTCAGAGAGAACAAGAAGAACAGGATGCATTACCGCTTCCTCCTGTAGATCCTGAAACGGGAGAAATCTTATCAGAGGTACCAGACTACGATTTCCCCCAAATTCCTGAGGAAGAGTGGATCGAACCGGAGATTATCCTCCCTCAAACTGATTTTGACGTTCCAGATGTGGAAGAAGACTTTGAGGATGAAGAGGTGCAGGTTGATTTTTCTGCCAAAGAAGCTCTCGAATACAAACTGCCAAGCTTGCAACTCTTTGCGCCAGATAAACCCAAAGATCAGTCCAAGGAAAAGAAGATTGTTCGAGAAAATATCAAAATTTTAGAAGAAACCTTTGCTAGCTTTGGTATCAAGGTGACGGTGGAACGGGCTGAAATAGGACCATCAGTTACCAAGTATGAAGTCAAGCCAGCAGTTGGTGTACGGGTTAACCGCATTTCCAATCTGGCAGATGACTTAGCGCTAGCTCTGGCGGCCAAGGACGTCCGGATTGAGGCACCAATACCTGGTAAATCCTTAGTCGGAATTGAGGTTCCTAACTCAGAAATCGCGACTGTTTCCTTCCGAGAACTCTGGGAACAGTCTCAGACTAAACCAGAAAATCTCCTCGAAATTCCTCTAGGGAAGGCGGTCAATGGAACTGCCCGCACCTTTGACCTTTCCAAGATGCCCCACCTACTCGTTGCAGGTTCGACGGGATCAGGGAAATCAGTCGCAGTTAACGGTATTATTGCTAGCATTCTGATGAAAGCAAGACCAGACCAAGTCAAGTTTATGATGGTGGATCCAAAGATGGTTGAGCTATCAGTTTACAACGACATTCCTCATCTCTTGATCCCAGTTGTGACCAATCCACGCAAGGCCAGCAAGGCCCTGCAAAAGGTTGTGGATGAGATGGAAAACCGTTACGAACTCTTTGCCAAGGTTGGTGTGCGAAATATCGCTGGTTACAATGCCAAGGTTGAGGAATTTAATAGCCAATCTGAGTACAAACAAGTACCGCTGCCTTTGATTGTTGTCATTGTGGATGAGTTGGCAGACCTCATGATGGTGGCTAGCAAGGAAGTGGAAGATGCCATTATTCGTCTCGGACAGAAAGCGCGTGCCGCAGGGATTCACATGATTCTCGCAACGCAGCGTCCATCGGTTGATGTTATCTCTGGTCTTATCAAAGCCAATGTCCCATCTCGTGTGGCTTTTGCAGTCTCATCAGGTACAGATTCACGAACCATCTTGGATGAGAATGGAGCAGAAAAACTGCTTGGTCGAGGAGATATGCTCTTTAAACCAATTGATGAAAATCATCCAGTCCGTCTGCAAGGTTCCTTTATCTCGGATGATGATGTTGAACGTATCGTAAACTTCATCAAGGCTCAGGCAGATGCGGACTACGATGACAGCTTTGACCCAGGAGATGTTCCTGAAAATGAAGGAGATTTTTCTGATGGTGAAGCTGGTGGCGATCCGCTTTTTGAAGAAGCTAAGGCTTTGGTTATCGAAACCCAGAAAGCTAGCGCTTCAATGATTCAGCGTCGTTTGTCAGTTGGATTTAATCGTGCGACCCGCCTTATGGAAGAACTCGAAATGGCAGGTGTCATCGGTCCAGCTGAGGGAACCAAACCACGAAAAGTATTGCAACAATAAAAAATAGCTTCTTTCCAAATTTGGAAAGAAGCTATTTTGGTGATTACTGGTTCGTTTTAGTTTCAGAACTCGTCGTATTTGACTGTGTTCCATTATCGCTTGTTTCTTTTGTTGAGGAAGGTGTAGAAGAATCCTGAGTTGTTGTTTTCTGCTCTTCTTTTTTCTCCTCTTTTTTATTGGATTGAGAAGTTTCTTCTTGCGTGGTATTTTCTTTAGTGGAATTGTTGTCCCTGTTAGGTGTAGTATTTTCCTGAGGGGATTCCTTTTGAATCTCCTTGACAACAGTTGTTTGGGTTGTCGTCGGTTCTTTTTTGTTGTTTTTGTTATTATCCATGGCGTTCATAATGGTGATAGTAGCGGTGATGAGGCCAAGGATACTACCGATGGTAGCAATCGTTTTTTGAAAGACAGTAAATCCCTTTTTGATGTGTTCTGTTTTTGGTTTTGAAGTTCTACGATAGTTAGACATGATACTCTCCTTTAATTATGATTTATTATACCTCATTTCTTTAAAAAAATCTTAAAAAAAGAGAAAACTCCCTTTCTTGTCGCAGGTCTCTTTTCGTGATACAATAGAAGGAGTGATTTTAGAAAGCGTGAGAAAACATGATCTACTTTGATAATTCGGCGACAACCAAGCCTTATCCTGAAGCACTTGAAACTTACATGCAGGTCGCTTCAAAAATTGTAGGAAATCCATCTAGTCTCCATCGTTTGGGAGATCAGGCAACACGAATTTTAGATGCTTCCCGGCAGCAAATTGCAGATTTGATTGGGAAGAAGAGTGATGAATTCTTCTTTACCTCAGGTGGTACAGAAGGAGATAACTGGGTCATCAAGGGGGTGGCCTTTGAAAAAGCCCAGTTTGGCAAGCACATCATCGTATCAACTATTGAACATCCAGCAGTCAAGGAGTCAGCCCTTTGGCTGAAAAGTCAAGGTTTTGAGATAGATTTTGCTCCAGTTGATAGCAGAGGATTTGTGGATGTTGAAGCATTAGCAGATTTGATACGTCCTGATACGACTCTCGTCTCCATCATGGCAGTTAACAACGAAATTGGCTCTATCCAGCCTATTGAGGCTATCTCAGAACTTTTGGCAGATAAGCCGACCATTTCCTTCCACGTTGATGCGGTTCAGGCACTTGCTAAAATTCCGACTGAAAACTATCTGACAGATCGAGTGGATTTCGCGACCTTCTCAAGTCATAAGTTTCATGGTGTCAGAGGTGTTGGATTTGTCTATATCAAGTCTGGTAAGAGGATCATGCCTCTTTTAACAGGTGGCGGTCAAGAGGGAGACTATCGTTCGACAACTGAAAATGTGGCAGGGATCGCAGCAACAGCCAAGGCCCTCCGTTTGTCTATGGAAAAGTTAGCTGTCTTTACTAGCAAGACGGGGCAGATGAAGGCAGTCATTCGCCAAGCCCTTCTGGATTATCCAGATATTTTTGTCTTTTCAGATGAGGAAGACTTTGCCCCTCATATCCTGACTTTTGGGATTAAAGGTGTTCGTGGTGAAGTCATTGTTCACGCTTTTGAAGACTATGACATTTTCATTTCCACAACCTCTGCTTGTTCGTCCAAGGCAGGAAAACCTGCGGGGACCTTGATTGCAATGGGAGTGGAAAAGGATAAGGCACAGTCAGCTGTGCGTCTAAGCCTAGACTTGGAAAATGATATGAGTCAGGTCGAGCAGTTTTTGACCAAGCTAAAATTAATTTACAATCAAACTAGAAAAGTAAGATAGGAGCATTTATGCAGTATTCAGAAATTATGATTCGTTACGGAGAATTATCAACCAAACACAAAAATCGTATGCGTTTCATCAATAAACTTCGTAATAATATTTCGGACGTTTTGTCCATCTATCCCCAAGTTAAGGTAACCGCAGATCGCGACCGTGCCCACGCTTACCTCAATGGAGCTGATTATACAGCAGTTGCAGAATCGCTCAAACAAGTCTTTGGGATTCAAAACTTTTCTCCTGTGTATAAGATTGAAAAGTCAGTGGACGTTCTGAAGTCTGCTGTCCAAGAGATTATGAAGGAAATCTACAAGGAAGGGATGACCTTTAAAATCACTAGTAAGCGTAGCGACCACAACTTTGAATTAGATAGTCGTGAACTGAATCAAACTCTTGGTGGAGCTGTTTTCGAGGCTATTCCAAACGTACAAGCTCAGATGAAAAATCCAGATATTAATCTTCAGGTTGAGATTCGTGAAGAGGCTGCCTATCTTTCCTATGAAACCTTTCGTGGAGCAGGAGGATTACCTGTGGGAAGTTCTGGTAAAGGTATGCTCATGTTGTCAGGAGGGATTGACTCACCTGTAGCAGGTTATCTAGCTCTTAAACGTGGGGTTGATATTGAAGCCGTCCACTTTGCTAGCCCACCTTACACCAGTCCAGGTGCCCTCAAGAAAGCCCACGATTTGACTCGGAAATTGACCAAGTTTGGGGGCAATATCCAGTTTATTGAGGTGCCTTTTACAGAGATTCAAGAGGAAATCAAGGCTAAGGCGCCAGAAGCCTACCTCATGACCTTGACCCGTCGTTTTATGATGCGGATTACCGACCGTATTCGTGAGGTACGAAATGGTTTAGTTATCATCAATGGGGAAAGTCTTGGCCAAGTAGCTAGCCAAACTTTGGAAAGCATGCAGACTATCAACGCTGTGACCAGCACTCCTATCATTCGTCCCGTGGTTACGATGGACAAGTTGGAAATCATTGATATCGCGCAGGAAATCGATACTTTTGAAATTTCAATCCAGCCTTTTGAGGACTGTTGTACAATTTTTGCGCCTGACCGTCCCAAGACAAATCCTAAGATAGAGAATGCAGAGCAGTATGAAAAACGCATGGATGTTGAAGGCTTGGTTGAGCGAGCAGTGGCTGGGATTATGATTACTGAAATCACTCCCCAGGTTGAAAAAGATGCTGTCGATGAGTTAATTGACAATCTCCTCTAATTATAAAATCCAGAAGAATTCAAAAAAATAAATGAAAAAGTTAGTTATTTATCCTTAAAATGGACAATTACTGACTTTTTTTCTATTTTTATGGTATAATGAGATAAAATTTTGAATATAGAGAGTTTTCTGACAATGAATCATTCCTACTTTTACTTAAAAATGAAAGAACACAAACTCAAGGTGCCTTATACTGGAAAAGAGCGTCGTGTGCGTGTGCTTCTGCCAAAGGACTACGAGAAGGACACAGACCGTTTTTATCCTGTAGTTTACTTTCATGATGGGCAAAATGTCTTTTACAGCAAGGAGTCCTATATCGGACACTCTTGGAAGATCATTCCGGCCATTAAGCGAAATCCTGACATCAGTCGCATGATTGTCGTTGCCATAGATAATGATGGTATGGGGAGGATGAATGAGTATGCGGCTTGGAAGTTTCAAGAATCTCCTATCCCAGGCCAGCAGTTTGGCGGTAAGGGTGTGGAGTATGCTGAGTTTGTCATGGAGGTGGTCAAGCCTTTTATCGATGAAACCTATCGTACCAAAGCTGATCGCCAGCACACGGCTATGATTGGTTCGTCTCTAGGAGGCAATATTACCCAGTTTATCGGACTAGAGTACCAAGACCGAATTGGTTGTCTAGGTGTCTTCTCATCTGCCAACTGGCTTCACCAAGAAGCTTTTAACCGCTATATCGAGCGTAAGAAATTGACGCCTGAACAGCGCATTTTCATCTATGTGGGAACAGAAGAAGCAGACGATACGGACAAGACCCTGATGGCTGGCAATATCAAGCAAGCCTATATCGACTCGTCGCTTCGCTACTACCATGATTTGATTGCAGGTGGAGTAGGCTTGGATAATCTTGTCTTGAAAGTTCAGTCTGGCGCCATCCATAGTGAGATTCCATGGTCGGAAAATTTACCAGACTGTCTCCGATTTTTTGCAGAGAAATGGTAAGTTAGGAAAGGAGAAAGCCAATGCATATTGAACATCTTAGCCACTGGAGTGGCAACCTCAACCG
>ERZ1645004.376-NODE-376-length-10376-cov-3.966089_pt1 | contig 10376 bp, 8 predicted proteins | sample MGYA00579304_ERZ1645004 | MGnify/ENA primary metagenome ERZ1645004 (study PRJEB40715, sample SAMN01906944) | human oral metagenome | study: EMG produced TPA metagenomics assembly of PRJNA78025 data set (Human Oral Subgingival Plaque Microbiome).
AGGCCCGTGGCGGTCGGGGCTTCGCCATTCACACCAGCCCCGAAAAATTCCAGCTCGAATCGTACGACGACTCCTACATCATTCAGGCATTCGCCCCCGGGGAAGAATTCGCCCCCATGGTGTACATCGGTGACCAACCCGGCAACGAAACCGTTTCCATCGTTGCGAAAACCCAGGAAGAATTCTGCGAAACTGCAGCCCCCATCGTCCGCTCCGTCGACACCGCTAACGCCCTTGACGTGGCACTACTCGCCGTCAAGGCCTGCCACGCCCTGAAGTTGAAGGGTCCCATTGATTTGGATGTGCGTCGCATGGCTGACGGTCACCCGGTTGTGTTAGAAGTGAACGCCCGATTTGGTGCCAATAGCTCCCTTGCACCAGAATTATTGGCAGAAGTTCTTAAGTCAGCCGCATAAAAAAATAAGGAAACACCCATGTCTGCGCTAGCAGTCGTTGTTCTCATTGGGCTCAGCACACTCATTTTTTGGGTGGGCATGATTAAGCTCCTTTTCATACCCCTGTCCCTCTATTTTGAGATCCGCCAAACCTGGCGCAACCACCGAAAAATAAAAACTGCCCTGGACGATGAGCCCCTCGTGAGCATCATCGTCCCCGGCTATAACGAGGAAAAAGTGTTGGGCGCCTGCATCAGCTCTATTCTGGCCAGCAGCTACCAGCACTTTGAACTCATCATGGTCAATGATGGGTCCACCGACAGCACCGCCAAGGTGATGCGGGACCTCGCCGAGGCCAACCCCTATACCGTGATCTTTGTCGACCAACAAAACTCCGGCAAAGGGGCTGCGCTGAACACCGGCACCGCCTATGCCAATGGTGAGTTCATCATGTACGTGGATTCCGATGGAGTTTTCGGCAAAGACACCATTCGGCAGATGCTCAAGGCCTTTGATAGCCCCAAAGTGGGGGCAGTCAGTGGTGATGATCGACCGGTGAATCTCGACCGGGTACAAACCACCCTGCTTGCGCTCATTTCTCATGTGGGCACTGGGTTTATCCGCCGGGCGCTCGCCGTGGTGAATTGCCTGCCCGTGGTCTCCGGGAATAACGGCCTGTTTCGGCTCAAGGCGCTCAAGGCCACCGGGCCGCTACGTACTGACACGCTGGGGGAAGACCTGGAGCTGACCTGGCGAATTCACCGCGCCGGCTATCGGGTGAACTTTGCCCCACAGGCCGTCGTGTATGCCGAATCACCGTCCACACTGAAAGGGCTATGGCGGCAGCGGGTGCGGTGGGCACGGGGGATGCTGCAAGCCACCCGGATTCATAAGAATATGATTTGTAATCCCCATTATGGGGCATTCGGAGCATATTTGCTGTTTAACCTGCTCAGCATGATTATTGTACCGGTCGCGCAGATCTTTGTGCTGCTGGGTATGCCTATCGTTATTATTACCGACCCCGACGCGCTTCCCACAACTGCGTTAGGATGGGTGGGGTTCCTCGGGTTGGCACTAGCGCTTGTTATTTTGATATATTCAATCGCACTAAACCGGGCCTGGGGAGATTTACGCCACATATGGGTCTTTCCCCTTTGGCCCATATACTCCACACTGGTTGGTTTCACGCTTGGTTGGGCCATTATCTTGGAAGTGAAGGGGGCGGAAAAGAATTGGAACAAACTGGAGCGTACCGGCACCATTAGTGTGAGTGGCCTCAGTGTCGATAAGCAAGAAGCGAGTCCAGCATGAAACGCAGAACATTTTTAAAACTTTCATCCTTGTCATCTATCCTGTCGTTCCTACCGTTTGGGTCTTCCTCCTGCGGAAAGGGTTACGAGCTGCGGAAACTCAAAAATTCACCGCTGCCGGAAGAACGCAGCGTGAACTTTGGTTTCGAGGATGTTTCCAATCCTCATTACGACTGGAAGGCCATGTCGCAGCGGCTTTCCAACGTCAATGCCACCGCCGCCTCCATCTGTGTGGGGCGGATCGAATGGGTGTGTTTCGACTGGGAGGGGCACCCAGATACTCAGGCCTCTATTAATGGGGCTGACTGGGTGCAGGATGCCATTGATGCGCTCAGGCCGCTCACTATTAACCTCACCATTGATACTTTAGTGCCCAATACGATCCATAAAAACCCCGAACTAGCTGGGGTTGATCCCGGGGGAGAGCGTTCCGATAAGTTCGCCTCGGTGACCGCTATCCGCGATGGAGCGGTGGGGGATGGGATTGTGGAGTTGGCGAAAACCATTTCGCACCGCTACAACCCCGACAGCATTTCCCTGACCGAGCTCATGTTCGACAATTACACGTTTGGGGAGGATGACCTGGCTTCGTATAAGAAGTTCTCCGGGGCATCCGACTGGCCGCGGAAAGACGGTGAGATCAATACTCGGGATCCTAAGCTGGGGGAATGGCGTTCCGAGGCGTTGCAGCACCTACTCGACCGCATTAAAGGGGTCATCCCCAGCAATGTCGCCCTGGACATGGATGTGCGGGCTCCCTGGAACGATCCGGGGGCGGATCGGGCTATGTCCGGCCACGATTATGACTTGCTGCTTACCGAGGCCAGCCGCATTGCCGTGTGGAACTATAACGGCATGGAGCCCAGCGTGCAGCCGGATTATTCCGAGAAGCTGGCGGAGAGCTTTAACCGACGGTTTGGGGATAACCGTTACGTACTGTCGACGGGCCTGTGGGCGGAGGATGAGGCCAATACTATCTCCGCCGATGATATGGCCCTTAACCTGCGGTATTCCGCCAAGGGTGGTGCGTCTGCGGTGTCGGTCACCCCGGCATCACGGATGAGCGACGAGCATTGGAAGATGCTGGAGTCTGCTTGGAAGGGCTGATAATAGCCCGGCGGCAAACTTCGTAGAATGGCCGGTGTGGCAGTACCACCGGCTGTTTTTTATCGCCTATCGACGGATTTCCACCCCATAAGAGGGTAATTTGGTGAAAAATTAACATGATAATTGCCCACAACTATAGTGAAAAAGGGCCAAATTCTTGCCAAGAGATGTCTGAACTAAATCGTCTGACCTTAAGCAAATCCCGAAAAAGTCCGATGTGAGTATGGTGAATAATGTCCGATTGGTTGGTTCGGGATTAATTTGTTTTGCCCCGGATAAGTCCATAAGGGGGTGGATAATTCTGTGAGATACCACAAAAAACCGGTCATAGTTGCGTGGGTGGGGCGGGTGACTTATTACAATCGGAACCATTCGGGTCCGCAAAGTATTGAAGGAATAACATGCCAGAGTACATTAACCTCAACCCGGTTATCCGTGAGATCAGCGACGTGCAGAATAATATTCTTCTGCTCAACGGCAAAATGGACACCATGGGTGCGCAGGTTGGTGCGGTCACCCAAGACCTCAACATCACCCGCCAGAAGCTGCAAGAACTAGCGGAGGCCTTCGAAAAATTCTCGCGGCAGGCCGAACGCATCGCCGTCGTGCAGCGTGCCGAAACCCAACTCGGCAATCTCAAAAGCGAACTCGACCGGGTTTATGGGCACTACGCGCTCGTCCGCCGCACCAGCGTGGGCGTGCTCCAGGCTTTCGACGTGGGAAACGTCACCAACGATGTGGTGGCGCAGGTGTCCGAAGAGCTCATGATCCAAAGCCCTAGATATTGGCTGGCGCCCGCGCTCGTGGGGCTGGCCGCCTGGTCCCGCGACGACAAGGCGATCTGCGAAAAATCCGTGCAAGAGGCCTTCACCCGCGACGCGGCAAAAACCTCCCTCTTCTTCGCGCTCATCTTACGGCGCGTCAACCGCCACGACGAGGCCTACGCCTGGCTCAAGCACTACCTTATGAACTGTGACGCCACCAAGCTCACCCGCGAATTCGCCGTCATCCTTGAGGCCACCGCCCGCGGCGCCTTCGGAACTCAGGCGGAACAACTGCTCACCAACCAGCTGGGGGAGTGGGACGCCGAACTGCGCCAAAACGCCCAGCTGCGGACCGCCCAGGTGACGGCATGGGTGGAAGAAATCGCCAGCAATAGGGAACAGCTTGTTGTCGACGACTACGAGAATCTGCGCAAGCTCAGTCCCGACTTTGATCGCATGCGATCACTGCTGGAATCCGCCACCGCCCTGGGGGTGACCGCGAAAAAATACGAAGAAATCCGCGATCGACTCGATGCACCCGTCGGCAAGATCGAAGACCTGCTCGACGACCTGTTGGAGAAACTCGTCACGGAATATGATGCGGAAGAACTGCCGCTGCGTCGCAAAGCTGCCTATGCCGAAGCCGTCATTGAGTCCAACGGCGACCTGGCGCAGGCGCAGGTCAAGACCGACAAATACGTGCGAGCGCTAGCGAACACTGTCGATGCTGTGAGCCTGCAAACCCAGGCCGCCATCACCCCCGAACGGTTGGGTGTCTCTATTAGCACCCAACGCACCGCCATCGGCAATGGGCTCGACAACGTGCGCGCCGCTATCGACGAATACACCAGTCGCTACTGGCGGGATTTCCTCCCCGCCGCCACCATCATCCTGGGCAATACTCACTCCGGCTACGCCTCCCAATTCGGGTTTGTCGAATTCCGGTGTGCCACCAACGAAGACGAGCAAGCCGTCCGCCAACGGCTCGGCGAATACTGGGATACCCTCTTCACGCCCCACGTCGAACAGGCAACCTTCCGGCAGTCGGACATGATTATGCCCATTCTGGTTGGTGTCATCACCTCTATGGCGTTCCTCTTCGGCATGAAACTCCTCGGCCTGCTCATGGTGGTGTTGGTGGTCATTGCCGTGGCGTTTTATATCCACCGGAAGAAAACCCTGGCGGAACGCAATGTTGCCGAACTGCATGTGGCGAAAGAACAAGCCATTCAAATATCGAATAACGTTATTACGGAAGCCCGGGCGGAATTCACCGACCTCATGCTGGAATTCGAAGACCGGGACGCCGAGCAGGCGGAACTCACCCGGGTATTCGCCACCTGGCCATCATCCCGCACCACCAATGCTCTTCACTCTTCCACAACCCATAATGAGGTGCGTTAACATGACCCAACCACCAGAATCCCACCTGCCCGACCAGCCGAACCAACCCCCGGCGAGAATCAACCCATACGCAGCTGTGCCGGCACCAATGCCGCAGGCCGGGCCGCTGGCAACCCAACAACCCGCCCAAACACCAGGCCAAGTCCTGCCCACAATCCGCCGGGAGCGGCGCCGACCCCGATTCACCACACCCCCGCCACCCGAAAACCAACAACCCCGCGAAACCACCGTGCTCGACCGCATGAGCCTGCTCGGCGAACTTCACGACGACAACCCCCAACCAGCCTTCGGACGCAACCGCAATATCGCCGGCAGCCTTCCCGACTGGTCACCCCAACCACCAGGGGAAATCCTCATTAACCGGAGGCGGCCCTAACCATGGCAAATGCGTACGAAACCTGGGCCCGGGCCCTCCGCAGCTGGGCCACCGACCCTACTGTCACCCTCGACGGCCTTCCAACCATCACCGCGGGATCCTTCAACCCCACCGTGCACCGCCGCCTGCTCAAACACATCGAACGGGCCCTAAGCATCGCCGACACCCGTTGGTCCGAAACCCTTACCAACCTCCCCGCCACCGCCGACTACCACGAATTCGAACGCTGGTGGCTCACCACCCGAAACAACCTGGCCCGCCGCATGCACCTCTGCAACCACCCCGGTCTCCCCGACGAGATACGGTCAACCCTGCTAAGCGACGCCCAAACCCGCATCGGCAATTGGCAACAACACATCGAAAACATCCTCCGCCGCAGTTCCGTCGCAGGGGAACTCCCCACCGCCACCGAACAGCGCATCTACGACCTCGTCCGCAGCACCCCACTCACCGCTGTTCTCGACCCCACCTACGGCACCGCGACCCGCCTCACCCACGCACTCGAACAATCATAATCATGCCCAACTATCTCGAAACCACCGAAATCATCACCCGCTACCTCAAAGCCCGCGTCCCCCTCATTGTTGTCAAATCCACCGAGCCGGTCCGGGTCTTCAGCATTCTCCGCACCATCAGCACCAATATTCCCTCCCTCCCCTTTTTCTACTACTCCGCCGCCGACGGCCTCCGGGAACTCGCCTCCAACCAACTCGTCCTCGAAGACCAATCCCTCGCCGCCGCCCTCGACCAGGCAAAAACCATGTTCAAAGCCCGGCGGAACGTGAACTTCATCTTCACCGAAATCGACCACCTCGACTCCGACACCCCCACCGCCCGACACTTCTGCCAAATGGTGCGCATCGCCGAAGAATACCAAGGCGCAATTATCCTCCTTGCCGACAAACCCGTCTGGTCCGGCCTCGCCCGGCTCGGCATGTCTGTCACTCTCGACCTCCCCACCACCGAAGAAATATTCGAACTGGTGTCCGGCATGATGAAGGGGCATTCCACCGCCATCCCCGTCGAATGGGCGGAATCCGACATGCGGGCCGCCGCCGAAATCCTCACCGGCATCACCGAAGCCGAAGTCGTCAACGTCCTAGCCACCATGCTTGTCAAAGGCGCAATCCGCGCCGAAGACCTCGCCGAACTCTCCCGATTCAAAGACTCCATCTTCGGCGAACTCACCGGCATCGAACGCATCCGACTCGACGACAACTACCACGTGGGCGGACTCGACAACCTCAACGCCTGGTTGAAAAAACGCAAAGCCCTCATGAAAACCGACCTCTCCGGCACCAGACTCCACCCGCCCAAAGGCATCCTCCTGTGCGGCGTCCCCGGCTGCGGTAAATCCCTCTCCGCAAAAAACATCGCCGTCCAATGGGAACTCCCACTCTACCGGCTCGACATGGGCGCCATCCTGGGCATGTACGTTGGCGAATCCGAACAAAACCTCCGCGAAGCCCTCGAAACCGCCGAACGCATGGCACCCTGCGTGCTCTGGATCGACGAAATCGAAAAAGGCCTCGCTACCGGCTCTGGCGATAGCTCCGTCACGAAACGCCTCATCGGCCAATTCCTCTTCTGGCTCCAAGAATCCCAAGCCAAAGTCTTCATCGTCGCCACCGCCAACGACGTCTCCACCCTCCCACCAGAACTACTTCGCAAAGGCCGCTTCGACGAAATCTTCTTCGTCGACCTCCCCACCGAAACCGAACGCACCGACATCATCGACCTATGCTTCTGGAAATACACCAACCACGCCATCCCCAGCCACCTCGTTGCGGAACTCGCCGAAGTCTCCGAAGGATTCGCCGGCTCCGACATTGACGCCGTAGTCCACGACATTGGTTCGGAAATGCTCTTCAACAACACCACCGAACTGCCCCCATCCGACTATATTCGCAGCCAATTCCGCAACGTTGTTCCCTTCAGCCAAACCAACCCGGAAGAACTCGCCGCCATCCGCGATTGGGGTCGCCACCGGGCGGTACCCGCCGGCCGCACCATCGCCGACTCGCCCGACAACAACTCCGTCTTCGCCGGCCGCACCATCGTCCTCTAACTGGCAATCATTGCGCGCAATTTTCCACCCGTTTACGTTTCCGCCGATGGGTGGAATCCGCAACATACGGCTCAAACTCCACCCGGGGCGGCACAAACCCCAACCGCTCCGCCAACCCATCCAACTCGGCCCGCACCTGATCCAGCATCTCACCCACCAGCGGCGCCACAAACACCACCAGCCGATCATCCGAATGCCGCTCCACCCGAAACTCCGAAACCCCAGGCACATACAAAAAACACCGCTCCACCATGTCCGGAAACACCGAAACCCGACCACCACCCTCTACGGCAGGAAACGAAAACACATCATCCTCCCGCCCCGCAATCTTCGCCACAACCGTCGTCGCCTGACCACACCCACACACCTGATCCGCCGCCAACGTCAACACGTCGTTAAGCCGATAACGCACAATCGGCTGCGACCGCCGTCGAAAATCAGTAATAATCGGCACAAACCGGGAATCGTCCACAAACTCCTTCTCAAAATAACAAATATCCTCATTCAAATGCACCGACCCAAACGGGCACGTATACCCCAAAAACCCCTCCGTACACTGATACGCCTGAAAAATCACCTCCTGCTTAAATACCTCCCGAAACCGCCGCTCATCAAACGACGTCAACACCTCCGCCACCGAAATCACCCGCGCCGGGCATAGCCGCAACTCCCCAGCGACCACGGCATCCGCAAGCACACTCAACACCGATGGGGGCGCCACCACCACGGTCGGCCGATACGACCCCAACGCCGCAATATGCTCCGCCATCGGCCGATACACATCAAAAAACCGAAACTGAATCACCCGCGAATTCACCGTCTCATACAGATTATTATTCGCCCGCAGAAAAAACGCGATCCGCTGCCCCGAAAGCGACGGTAAAAACCTCGCCAACACCGCACCCGCCCACGCACACCGCTCCCGATCGCTCACAATAAACAAACCCCGATGCCCACTCGTCCCCGACGACAACCCCACCGAAACCCCACGATACGTAGGAGAAAAATCCCGGGACCGCTCCGCAGCCACCGCAATCTCCAACGCCCGATCCCGATCCAACCCCACCGTATTGAGCCGATTAAAATTCGCCATCATCGACTCCTTATCCATCACCGGCAACTTCCCCAAATCAGCACGAGAACCCACCCGGGGGAGCGTCGCAAAATACGGCGAATGCCGCCGTAAAAACCGAAACTGCCGCCGAACATACCGCTCCTGCAACCTGTCAATAGCCGCCCGCGACCGCAACCGCCGCCACCGACTCTGCGCAAAATACCCGGCAATCAGCAACGACGTCACAGTAGCTCCCGCCAATCATACTGCCCATGACTGAAATACACCGGAATTCCCCGATCCGCAACCCCCTGCACCAGCGTCGCCGTCTCCTTATACGTCTCATAATCCCGCTGAATCAACCTCGTAGGCAGCCGCAACTGCGACGAATACGGCAACAAATCATTCCCCCACGACGCATCCGTCGCAATAAGCAACCGGCCCGGAATATACGCCCCCACCTGGCCCGCCGCATGACCCGGCAACCGCACCAACAACAAACTCCCATCCCCAAACACATCATGACCAACAAGCCCCGTGTCCGGATCCTGCACCAACGACTGCACCGGCATCACCGACGCATTCTGCGCCAGCCACGACGGCACCAACGCCGGAAACACCAAATCCCGCACCCGCGCATTCCCCAACACCTCATACGCATCCGCCGACATAATAATCTCACTCTCGGGGAAAAACTTCACCCCACCAATATGGTCAGGGTGCAAATGTGACAACACCACCCGCCGAATCTGCCCCACATCAATCCCATCCCGAGCCAACTGCGCCGGAATCTCATCCTCCACAGTCACCGTCGTCGGAGTCACCTTGTTATACAGAAACCCCCGCACCCCAGAGCGGAAAATATCCTGCGAATACCCCGTATCGAGCAGCATATAGCCCTCCGACTCGTGCTCAATCAGAAACACCCCAGCCGGAAACGCCCGACCAGGATCCATATCACGCGGCAATCCCCGATACATGACCCGCAAATTATTCATGCAATAACCGCACTGATAATACCGAACACTCTTAATCAATTGATTCGACATAACGCCGTATCCCTTCATCCAAACTGACAATCGGTTCGTAACCCAAATCCCGCCGCGCCGCCGAAATATCCAACACCTGCGAATACGCCAACGCGCACACGGTATACCGAGTCACCGGCGGCTCACCCGGCAACCGTAACACCGCATAAACCAGCTCCAACAGCGACGCCACCCCATATAAGACGGTGGCGTTACGACGCCGATACCGCGGCACCGCCCCCAACAACGTGAACAACTCATCCACAACATCGGTCACCGGCCGCGGATCATCATTAGTAATGTTATAGACTCGACCCGCAGCCGCCGGTGACTCCGCCGCCAACCGGGCAGCATATGCCACATTCTCCACGCAGGTTAAATCAATAACCGTCCGCCCCGGCTGGCCGCGCCGGGGGAATCGGGGAAGTCGGGGATGCGGCAACCGCAGGCACCCCAACCGGCCCGATCTTTTCGGGAAAATCTGCTGGCGGCGGCGCCGAAACACCGGAATCCCAATGGTGTCGTTAGCGTGCATGAGCCGCGGCACAATGCTCGTGTCACCCACGCCGATCAGCCCCCGGGGGCGTAAAATCACGGAACCCGAAAACTCCGACGCCACCTGCTCGGCTCTAATCTTGCTCCGAATATAATTATTGAGTCGATTATTGGGGTCGAAATCCGATTCGGTGATATGAAACCGGTCGCCGCGCTGCGAATAAATGCTGGGGGAGGAGATGAATATCAGACGGCGCACCGCATTGCGCCGACAGAAATCCACCACCGCCTGAGTGCCCCCCACATTGGTGTGATAAAAATCCTGCCACGGGCCCCACACCGTGGACAGGGCGGCGGTGTGCACCACCACAT
>ERZ1645004.382-NODE-382-length-10290-cov-5.455203_pt1 | contig 10290 bp, 9 predicted proteins | sample MGYA00579304_ERZ1645004 | MGnify/ENA primary metagenome ERZ1645004 (study PRJEB40715, sample SAMN01906944) | human oral metagenome | study: EMG produced TPA metagenomics assembly of PRJNA78025 data set (Human Oral Subgingival Plaque Microbiome).
GTCGTGAACGACTCTTTGGAGAGTTCGAAGTCAACCATATCAATCAATACCAGAAAAAATTTAAAAACGGAGAAGCGACAGAACCGCTCCCTCATCTCTTCCTTATCTCAGATGAGTTCGCAGAGCTCAAGGTCAACCAGCCCGACTTTATCAAGGAGTTGGTATCTATCGCGCGTGTCGGACGTTCCCTCGGTGTCCACTTGATCCTAGCAACTCAAAAGCCATCAGGTGTGGTCGATGACCAGATCTGGTCCAACTCTCGCTTTAAGATTGCCCTTAAAGTTGCGGATCGTTCGGACTCCAATGAAATGCTTCATACACCGGATGCGGCAGAGATCACCCAGACGGGACGTGCCTATCTGCAGGTCGGGAATAACGAAGTCTATGAGCTCTTCCAGTCAGCCTGGTCAGGCGCGGATTACCAGCCGGACAAGGACGATATGGGGATTGAGGACCATACCATCTACCTAATCAATGAATTGGGCCAATATGAGATCTTGAATGAAGACCTATCAGGCTTAGAAGATGTGGATGAGATCAAGGAAGTTCCGACAGAGTTGGATGCGATAGTGCACCATATCCAGCTCTTGTGTGAAGAACAAGAGATTCCTCCAGTACCACAGCCATGGTTGCCACCGCTCAAAGAGCGAATCGCACTAGACGAGCTGGAAGAAGTGCAACCGACAGTAGCCTGGGGACAAGAGAAACCACTCTCTGTCCTCTTGGGGATGGCGGATATCCCGCAGGCCCAGAAGCAGGAAGCTGTCTCTATCAATCTCTCCAAGGATGGTCATATCCTCCTTTACGGAAGTCCGGGTACAGGAAAGACCACCTTCCTTCAGACTGCTGGTATGGACTTGGCTCGCAAGTTCAGTCCCAAGGCCCTTACCATGTACTTGATGGACTTTGGTACCAATGGTTTGGCTCCATTGTCTAAGCTTCCACAGGTGGCGGATACCATGCTTCTGGACCAAACGGAGAAAATCTCTAAGTTTGTACGAATCATGGAGAAAGAACTCAACCGCCGTAAGAAACTGCTTGCGGACTATGGCGTTGGGACCTTGGAACTCTACCGTCAGGCTAGTGGTCAGGAAGAACCGGCGATTGTCATCCTCTTAGATAGCTATGAGGCCTTTAAGGAAGAAGCCTATGAGGCGGAACTCTTCAAGCTCTTGGTGCGCATCTCCCGTGAAGGTCTCAGCATCGGCGTTCACCTCTTGGTGACAGCCGGACGTCAGACCAACCTCCGTGCTCAACTCTACTCAAACTTCAAGCACCAGTTGAGCCTGCCACAAAATGAGGCAGGTGAAGTGCGGGCCATCGTGGGCTCTACGCCACTCGCCATGACCATGGAAGATATCAAGGGACGAGCTCTTATGAAGCGGGAAGAGGTGGATGTCATCCAGCTGGCACTCCCAGTTTATGGAGCCAATGACACCCAAGTCCTCAACAACCTACGTCAGGAAGTGGCTTCCCTCCAAGAAGCCTGGACAGGACAACGCCCAAGTGCCATTCCGATGGTGCCAGAGGAGTTGACAGAGAAAGACTTCTATAGCCGAGCAAGCGTGCAGACTGCCTATGAACACGGACTCGTGCCATTAGGACTTGACTTGGAGACAGTTGAGCCTGTTACTTGGAATCTGGCTAAAGGAAATCTCCTTTACTTAACAGATAAAGAAGAACAGATGACAGCCTTGGTGAAACACATTGCCAAAGGGAAACAGAAGGTCATCGTCTTGGCACCGAAGTATCATAGTCTACCTGAAATGGAAGGTGTGACGATTCTTGCAAGTCCAGAGGAATATCTAGAAGGATTAGATATGATGGAGTTCAAGATTCAGGAACGTTTAGAAAGTAAACAGCGAGAGCATGTTGCAACAGTAGTTATCTACAATTTAACTGAATTGGTGGGAGAATTAAACTCAGAAGCGCTTGATACATTGGCTTATGTCCTAGATAAAGGAACTCGAGCTGGATATGGTTCAATTGTAATGAGTTCACCACTAATCACCAAGCATATTGATGTGGTCTCAAAAACTGCTCGTTCTTATAAGCAGGCTGTTATCGGGCTTCGCTTAAGCGATCAATCAGTTCTGACTGTCACAAATAGACCTGTTCGTGAGCCACAATTAGAAGAACAAGAACACTACTATGTTTCCGATGGGGTAGCAAGTAGAATGAAAGTATTAATGATATAGAAAGGGAAGATAGCTATGGCTAAAGATATTAAAACTATTATAGCGTTGACCAATGCCTTGTATAGCGCTTCGTCAGTAACAAGCCAAGCGGCTAGTAGAAAAGCAGAATTAGAAGCTGAGCGAAAGAACGTTAAAAATGAATCTACAGATATCTGGACATCCTCATCGTTGTCATCTTATATTGCAGGCGAAAAGTATGATGATGAGGCAAAACAAGAGAGAGAAGATTTGGACAAATTAGAGAAAATGCTGTCTGAAAAAAAGGATGAGATCTTGTCTTTGCTGGATAGTAAGATTTCGGAAGCAGAATCAGATTTACAAAGCGCTCGGTTGGCAGAATCAAATGCCCGGTACGCCTTAAATATGGCTTTAAATGGCAACTAGAAAGGAGAGGTAGATGTCGATACAAGTGAAAAATATAGCCGGTTTAGACAGCTATGGAACTAGTATTCATAGTTTTGGCGGACGTTTTGAAGAAGCGGCGAGCGATACAGTCCGAGAGTTTAATACTAGCCTTGAAGGTGAGAAGGCAGAGGCCATTAATGCATTCTTTGAGAAGTTGAATAAGATACAAACAACGGTATTTAAAGATGCTCCAAAGGCTGTCATGACCTATGGTCAACAAGTTTTCACCTTTACGGGAGAATTGAAAGGTTTGGGTTTTTCTTCCTTGGCTTTTACAGATGATGAATCTATGACCACTCTAACGAACTCTTTGGAAGCCCAGCAACGTGATGTAATTGCAATAGTAAAAAGTAAAGTCATAAAAGTAGTTCAGCAAGCTGTTGATGTAATGGGAGAAGGGGATGCCACAATTTCTAATTTTGATTCCACAGCTGACAGTTTGATTTTGGAGGAAGTGAAGTCTCGAAAGGAAACACATAAGGGAATTAAGACTGCTCATGAAAAACTAGAGACTGACATAACAAAGTCAGCCGAGACCTTTGAGTCTTTAGCAATTTTGACTCAAAATGCCAAGGCCATAACTTCTATTCCAGCTTTAAATATTTTGGATGCTATCCAACGAGGTGACTTAAGACAGGATAATGTCAATTATCTTGATGCGGCTTATACCTCTGATGATGTTGAAATCATAAAGGTTTTAATTTCTGAATCTAGATATAAGACAAAAAAAGACTATTTTGAAAAATTAGCCAGAGCGAAAGTGGATGATGCTAGTCTCCCAACGACGATGCTAGTTGCCAATCGTCTAGAAAAGGCTGCTGAGAAAGGTGAAGTTGATGGATTAGGGGCATTCTTTGAGGTTCTTTCTAATCGAGATGTGAAAGAGGTTCAAGTCTATACAGCGAAATTATCATCTAGTATTGATACGATTGTAGATGGCCTTAATGCTAAGGGGCAATCGTTGAGAAAGCCTATGCCAAAAGACTACAATAGTAAAGAGTATGAAGAATGGTTAAAAGAGGAAGAGGAAGCAAAAGAACGCTTAAAAGCATTAAAGGAAACCTCCGTTCGCTATGGTCGTCTAAATAATATTTTAACGTATATGAATACTGAAAAATTTGGAAAGACCACAATTACGGCTAAAAGAGTTTCTCTAGGCAATGGGGAAATTGGTGATTTTACAGCGACGACTAAACGAAATATTAAAGCAGGAAGTTTTACCTCTTCGAAGAAGAATGGTGAATATACCTTTACAATCCAAGATTTAGGAATAGATCGAAAAGATGGCTCTGAAACGATTAGTGTAAGTAGTTATAAGGAGCAGGATCAGCTTAAAAAATTAGATAAAATGGAAGAACTTAGAAAGCAAAAAGACCGTTTATGGCTGGAATCGGCTTATAATACAACTAAGAACATTGTATCTATGAACCCGGCTGCAGGTTTCTTTTGGAATATGGTAGAAGCAGCAGCAGCAACCAAAGAGGAGAAAAACATATTTGATGCTATAGCTAAAAATGGTACAAAGGCACTGAGTGAAACTGATTTTAAAAAATATAAGAATATAAAAAAAGCTAGTTCACATGTTGCTGGTGGTTTCTTAGAACATTTTGAGAAAGCTCAAAAGATTCAATCAGAGTTGGAAAAAATGGATAACGATCTTTTAAATCAAGAAATGGATACAGGTGCTACAGCAATAAAAGAAGGAAATAGCTATAAGCATATTTCTGGTCAATCTCGTTATGACTTTGAGGCCAATCTTCGGATGGCAGACCTCCAGCAAAATGGTTTACGAGGTTATTATTTCCGTCGGATTTTAGAGCAAAACCCAAATAATGTAGCAAAAGCAGTTGATGATTTAGATAAACTAGAAAGAAAATTGAATGCGATTGAACCATCTGGTGACTATACAGAGGAAGTGAAATCTCTTTTTAGTGGGGATGGTAGCATTTCTCCTGATCAACTTGGTGGAGAAAAGCTCGTAAAAGGATTGAATGAATTCCAAAATGTAACACAGGATATTAAAGATTATAATTTTACCTATGATGATTATAGTAAGGCGGAGGGTCTTTATTTCAATCACTTAGTTGGAATAGGAGGTAACTAATAGTGAACAAACAGGTATTTAGGAATCGGAAAGTTGTCTGGTCCCTCCTTCTTCTTTTTCTAGTCATAACGGGATCTTGTTTCTTTCTTCTTTTGAAGCCCAGTCAACCCCCAAAAGAACCAGAGTATAGAATGCGAACTGCCATGGAAAAATCAGACTTTCAACTATTTGGAGATAAGAGTCAATACGTCCTTGCGCCTAGCAATAAAGGGAGTTTATTTGTCAGTAAAACATATGCGATCACAGATGAGTACAAGACTTTTATAGTAGAGGATGAAAAAAAGCTACATACCCTACCTCATCTCCAGATGGAGGGAGAGTATTGGAACTTGATTTTGTATAATTTAGACAAGGAGGGCTTGCCTGAGCGAAAGATTGACCTATATCAGGCAGTGCGAAGCTACAATCAGAAAAGTATTCCTATTAATCTAATTGACTCCTATTATGTTGAGGGTACTCACTATTTTAGGTTGAGAATTGGTGATTTATCGGATGAAGAGAATCGAATTTACAAAGATGTCTATCTCAATGTGGAGACGGAAGAAGTGGTGGAACTTCCAAAAGATACAAAGTTTGGAAGGGACTATGACATAAGTGATATAGCGCAAGTAACTAATTATAATAAGGTTTTAAGGAGTCTAGGTTATTTTGATCCTTCGAATGAGATTGGTGTAACTGGCTCTGAAGGGCAAGTCCCAGACCCTAATATCAATCTCTATAGTCTTTATCCGGACCTAAAAGATAAACTTATCAATCAGGATTGGTCGCTTTATATCCGTCCAGATAAGGTTACACCGGATGAGTGGTTTGACACCTTGTTACATTGGTTCGCCCCCAAGGGAGAAGACCTTCTAACCGTTTATGGACTGAATGATGATGGGGAAGCCTCAGATGTTCAGATTCGTAACAGCCAAGAGGCGAATGCCTGGTTGGAGCAGCATCCAGCTCTAAAAAACCTTTATAAAGTAGACATGGGAGACAGCCGATGAGTAATAAGAAAATTAATCCGGATAATCTCAGCCGGGTGAATGGTGCATTTAAAGATATGAGTGGTGAGTTAGAACATAACGTTTCGGACCTCATTTCTTCAAGTGCGACGGAAAAGATAGAAGCTGCGACAGATGGTATTAAGAAACTCTCTAAGGAAATGGTGGAGACGATTAGTTCCTTAGATGAGTATCTTGGGGCGGTTGGTGAAGCCTTTCGAAGCGCAGATGCGAGTATGGCTCAGTCCATCGGTCAGAATATGTATACGAAAGCTCCTGAGTCACGAGAGGAGCGTAGAGAACGTTATATCCAAGGCGGAAAAGATTCTAAGGAACGTCATAATCGTAGGAAAATGGCAGATATCGCAGAGGGCCGATATAGTGATTTCCCATAAATCCATGAATCACCTGAATTCATTTCAGGTGGTTTTCTTTTGTATTTCTCATCTTCTCACAGTATGGTTCATGTGGTATAATGGGACAAAGACATTTTCCTTTTGCTTTTCTGTTTGGTAATCATTTCAAAGCAGATTCAAAAGATGGCGAATAGTCTAAATCAGGTAAAAGGAAAAGTTGAGAGTATTTCGAAAAGCAATATGGCAAATAAGGGGGGAGAAAAATGAAGAAAGTACTACTAATAGTCGGATCTGTCCTGCTGGGTGTTTTGCTTCTATGGGGCTATCATAGCTATCAACAATCAGAGCAGGCCAAGCAAGAACGCCAAAAATATGAAAATATGGGTTACTATACAGGCAAATGGGAAATTGATTCTTATGAGTTTTTAGAAGATGGCAGGGGAGTTGCCGTGCATTGGAAGTCTCTGAATCCAGAAGAAGACCGATTGTTTGCCAAATACAATCCAGAAGTAGCTGAAAATTTTTTAGGTGTTCATGGGGCTTCCAATCAACGCTATATTGTTCGTGATTATTTCCATAATTCTACCTATAGAGGGACACAAAAATTACCTAAAGAGGACCCCGAAGTATATTATGCCATGTCCATTTATCGAATAGATGATCGAAAATTGGAAGGCAGTCAGCTCGATATTTACAAACTTGTAGAGGATTATAACCCTGATTATATACCCGAAAAAACTGGTGGTATTATAGAAAAGGATGGTAAGGATTATATACCATTACAAGTATACAAACGAGGATGGGAACTATCACAAAAAAAAACAATTATGGCTGAATTTAGAAACCAAGCAAATTGAATGGGAAGATACAAAAATACAAAAGTATCCTGAAAGCCCTTCGGTAGATCTGGGTCCTTTAAAGGACAAGATGGAAAAGATGACAATCGATTTGAGAACATCTACAGTGTATGATTTGTTTAATCAAAATAAATTATCTTTTCGTCAAGATGTATTGAAGGGAAGTGTTTTGGAGACAGCTGCGCCTAAAGTTTATCAATTATTAAGTAAGCAAGATTCACAGTTTTTCCTTTTGATTGATTCTAAGTATGATTATGAGAAGGTTTATGGAGATGTTCCACAGTTTCTTGATTTGTATCAGCTTTTTGTCCCAGAAAATACGAATCTTTACGAAGGGCTTACGATTCCAGCCGAACTCAGTAAGGATGGTCAAGAACATTCAGTCAATACCAAGGAAGAGTTTGACTTGTATTACGATGTTTCCAAAGACCGCGAACTAAACAAGCAACGCCGAATATTGGTTGACAAAGGAGAATAAGAGGGGATTAGCTCTATCTGTTCAACGTCAAATAAAGGAGGATTCTTACCAAATGAAATACCTAAAGACTCTCAGCTTCCGAACTAAGGTGTTTGTGGGCTTGCTTCTAGTTTCTTTGGTGGGCTATGGTGTCTATTCCTATACCTGGCCCATGTATGTCCAATGGCAGAAAGACCATGAGGTATTGATAGTTAAAACGGAGGTGGAGCGTATCGAAACCTTTGGTTCCCAGAATCGCTATGTTTACTATAAAATGAAGGAACTTATGACTCCAAATGTTCTATCTAACTATTTTGTCACAAGTAATGCAAAATTTGTTGGGAGGAGCGACAGTAATTTAGTGGAATTAACACTAGATGTTTATGATCTCAATCATTTAGAGAACCCACCAAAGACGATTGATGTAGTCAAACTAATCCAAACCTATGACCAAAATTATAGAGTAGATTTTTATTCTACAAGAAATTACACTAATGATGGGAAAGATTATTTAGTTTTTGCTTTGGCGAATAAGCAAAATAGAGAAGATAAGAAGAAGGTTGCTTTGGATGTAGCTTCTGAACAGATAGTGCCAGCTCTACCTACAGATAAAGCAGAATCAAAACGAACCCCTTTTTCGTTCGATTATACCAATCTAGATAAGATAGCTACTGAATACGGCTTCATACCCACTTACGATTTAGCCTACAGTAATGATTCAAAAGTGAGAGAAGATACTAATATAAACTTTATTAGGGACTACCCCGAATATTATAAGGCTATGGAGGGAGCCGCTAATATAGTAGTTAGAAAAGGAGCCTATTCCGATCCGGAAGCTATTTTCCAAGATATGCGCCATTGGTTTGCGCCGGTCGGTCAGGATAAGCTAGATGTTGTTGGGATAGATCCTAAAACAAAGGAAGAGACTCCACTCAACAGTTTCCAAGAGTATCAGGAATGGTATGAGAAACACGTAAAATAGATTTGGAATGGAATCCACCAGGGCTTGGAGACTGTCAAAAGTGTTGGCAAGAATGTTTCAGATTTTTTCAATGGTGGTCTGAAGACGGTCTCATCCTTGTTTGGGTAATAGGAGAAAATAAATGGATAAGATACAAAAAGACATTAATGATGCACTTGAGACAACTCGGAAATTAAATATAGTAAAGGCGATTTTTGGACTACCACTATATTCGTTTTTGATTGTTTGGGGCACATATTTTCCTATGGGAATCCTTCGATTGGCTAGTAAAAATGGACATGAACTAGTTACACAGTTGACATCAGTAGAAAATAGCCTGATTCCCCCAAATAGTTTCTTTGTCTTTCTATTCTTGTTTTGTTGTGGTCATTTTACTTATTTTTATATTAATTCTAAAAGAAATCGTATTAAAGCTTATTTAATGACTCAGATTTTTCAATTATTTGTGCTTGTGATTTTTTATTATAGTTGGTTTATAGCCATCTTATACTTAATCCCCCTAGTGGCAATTCGTATCGTCTACTGGATTGGTTTTGTGTTATCACTGATTTACCTTATTTATATCCTTGTCACAAAGCAGCGCGCTAGCAAGGATTATTTCTCCTCAGAATATTATAAAAAATTTTTGAATGTTATTTTATTCTTATGGTTGTTGATGTCTGGAATCAATCTCTTTACCCATGGTCTTAATAACCTTCTGGCACATTTGTTGCTTGCTTTATTACCGATTTCACCTATTTTCTTAGGCCTATTTTTGGTATCATTTTTTAAATCCAATGTAGTAACTCTAGAGAACTTGAATACAGTCAATAAAAATCAAGAGAAATACCGTGAAGAGTATGGCTATACCATCGAAGAATGGTATGGAAAGAAGTCAAAAATGTACAAGGACCATGTCAAGAAGTCTAAGAAGAGATAAAGGTTTATAGGGACTATTTCTAGTCTCATGAAACTAACCACCTGAAACAAATTCAGGTGGGTTTCTTTTGCTTTTCTCATCTTCTCACGGTATCGCTCGTGTGGTATAATGGAGAAGAATATTGTTTCTGTTTGGTAACGATCCCAAGACGGCTGTAGGGAAAATCGGGAAGTCTGTGATCGGTGGTACCATTGATACCATATCTAATGTTGGTCCCTTAGATGGTATGTGGCTAGGAGCTAAGGCAGGAGCACTAGGAGGGATTCCAGCATTTGGAGCCCTCGCTGGCTTTGCTTTAGGAACGCTTAATCTTATCGGTTCTGCAGTTGCACCAGAATTTAAAAAGTCTGTTTATGACGGAGTTAAAAATTTTGCTTATGGTGCTGTGGACGTGGTAGAATCAGGAGTGGAGTCTATCGGAAATGGAATCCACCAGGGCTTGGAGACCGTCAAAAGTGTGGGCAAGAATGTTTCTGATTTTTTCAATGGTGGTCTGAAGGCGGCCTCATCCTGGTTTGGATAATAGGAGAAAATAAATGGAAGAAAAGCAAAAAGATATTAATGAAGCACTAGAAACAACGCGAGGATGGAATATATTAGTAATGATTTTCGTAATGCCATTATTTCTTGGTTTATGTATACTTGCACCTCATCTTGCGATTAGTTCAGGAATATATATGAGTAAGAATAGTATAACTTTTTTGCAGCCGCTTACTGAATTAGAGTATCAACTAATCATCCCAGAAAAAGTTTTTGGTATTTCATTTTTTGTTTATTGGGCGATGTATATGATTATGTATATCATTTCAAAAAGAAATAGAATTTATGCTTATATACTCAATTTACTCGTCTTATTCACTCTTATTCATTTAAGCATTTTTGGACTATTTTTAGGCTTGCAATTCTTTGTTCCTTTTTTAATCATTCGGATTATTTATTGGCTAGCTTATTCCGTAGCAGTTGTCTATATTATTTATAGTCTCATAACAAAGTCATATACTAGAGTTTTTGATATTGACAAGGAGA
>ERZ1645004.386-NODE-386-length-10241-cov-2.645101_pt1 | contig 10241 bp, 9 predicted proteins | sample MGYA00579304_ERZ1645004 | MGnify/ENA primary metagenome ERZ1645004 (study PRJEB40715, sample SAMN01906944) | human oral metagenome | study: EMG produced TPA metagenomics assembly of PRJNA78025 data set (Human Oral Subgingival Plaque Microbiome).
AATTTTATAAAATGAAAGCTGAGCCTATATAGGTCTGAACTATATATTTTCCCCAAAGCATAGTTATAAACCAAGCAATAATCAAGAACGGTCCAAATGGAATACGGGCAGTGCTTGAGACTTTACCAGAAGCCATACCAGGTAAAAGTGCTACAAAACCAATAAAATTAGCCAGAAATAGAAATAACAAAGCATAAGGCCAGTTAGGTAGCATAATAGAAAGTGGTATCAATAATTTAACATCACCAAATCCGATCCATGCACCCTTTGATATAAAATATAATAAGCCATAAAGGCCAGGCAAAATAGCCGCCGATAAAGCTAATGATATTAGAGTAGCTTGCAGCCCCCCACCAGTCAAAACGTAACGCAATACTACAAATAATATAGATAATATAAATATCATCATAGTAATATTATCAAGTAAAAGCAACCATTTTGAATCATATACTATATGAATAGCACAACATAATAGTATTAATAACCATACAATCAACAAGACCCATCCAATTAAACTATTCAGTGGTAATGGCCAAACTAAATAAGACACAAAAAAGGCCACACATAAACCAACTTCAGTAAAAAATTCAGCTTTACCAATTGGCTTTTTACAAGTGCGACATTTTCCACCAAGTATAACCCAGCTAATAATTGGCACCATGTCAAAAGCATTTAATTGGCGGTGACAGTGTAGACAATGTGAATACTTCGAAGATTTACCGTCTTTAGCTAGATTTTTAATAAATTCAAACTCAGTTTTTTCTTCTTTACTAAGTCTGTAACCAGAAGACTTATCACTAGAGAGTTGACGAGCTCGCAAACGCCAAGTTGAAGCGACTGCAAAACTGCCTAATATTGCACCAACTATTCCAAAAAATATAGAAATAATTACATTATCCATCATATGATATTAACATAAAATTTAAGCATAATCAAAACCCCGTCATAAAACGGGGTTTTGATTTATTCATATTACAAATATTTGCTTATACTTCCTGACATTGTCGCATTGGTGTTCCGCTAGCCTCTACAGCAAACGCCAAAGCTACCTGACGAGGAGAACCATCTGTTCGTACATTATTACCATCACACTTACCACGAGGTACAACGATAACTTGTTTTATATCAACTGCTGAATTATCAGCAACTGCTGATTGAGTTATAATATCAGATCCAGTAACAGCTGCGGCACCTTCACAATCTACCGCCTGATAAATACTAGTACCCTGCTTAAAGACAAGCTTATTAAGCTCACAGATGCTAGGGAGTTTACCTTTATTATTTGATTTAAACGTACTGATGGTACTTCCGATTAATGCTACATCACTCTTACGGGCTTGGTCACGCTGCGTACGTTGTAAAGCAGGCCAAGCAATAAACACCATTAAAATAATAAGCGCAGCAATAGCCAGCACCAATACCACCTCAATAATGGTAAAACCTTTTCGTTGTTGCAATTTTGTGTTCATGAGTTGTTTTTACTCCTTCTTGTTATTTTGTCAGCTTCTACAACAGAGTCATATGACCCGCTTATGCTTAATATAATACATAACTATTTTATAAATGTCCAGAGCCTATTTTGCAATAGATGTACCGCTAGTTCCAACCAGACTATATATAGGCATAAGAACAGCCATAACAATACCACCAGCCATAATTGCCATAAATACCATCAAAGCTGGTTCAATAATAGTAGATATAGCCTTAATTTCTTCATCTAATTCATCCTCGTACACGCTAGCCACTTTGCCAAGCATCTGGCTAATCCTACCAGATTGTTCACCGATTTTAATCATTTGAGGCACAAGCTCGTTAAAATATTCTTGATCCGAAATAGCCTTAGAAAGTGCCATACCGCCCTTTACGCGCTCTGCTGCTACATTAATACTATTCGCGATATAGACATTATCTACAGCATCGGCAGCGACATCAAGCATATCAAGCATAGGTACGCCAGCCTCTAGTAGCGTATCAGCAGTACGAGTAAATCTCGCCATATACATCTTACGAAATAACCTACTAATTACTGGTGCATTTAACTTTAGATTGGACGACATTTTAATTCCAGTTTCTGTACGCATGTATTGTCTAAAGAAGTAAACCACAAAGAATACACCAGCGATAATTAAATACCAATAATATTTAACTGCATTTGCCATCCATACTAGTGCGGCTGTAGCTAAAGGCAAGGGTTTATTTAATCCAGCATACAGCTGTTCAATCTGGGGGATAATAGTTACAAGCATAAAAACTAAAACCATAACTATAACCAGTAATACTATAGATGGATAATACATAGCGCCTCGTATGCGGCGCATCATAGCTTCATCTTTTTCTTGTTGATCAGCAAGGCGTTTTAACGATCTATCCAAGGTACCAGAAGTTTCACCAGCCCGTACTAAAGCTATATAAATATTATTAAATACATCAGGATGTTTCGCAACTGCATCATGTAAAGTTTTACCACCTTCAACAGAGGTGATAATATCCTGAATAACCTCCTGCATCCTCTTATTTTTAGTTTGATCTAAAATTGTATGCAAACTTTGGGTAATTGGAAGACCAGCCTCTACTAATGTAGATAACTGCCTAGTGAAGAATACTTTATCCTTTCCACGTATTCTATTCGTGATCTTATCAAGAATCGAACCCCTATTTTGTTCAGTAATAGAAAGTGGCGATAACTCCTGCGAAAGTAAAATACTCGCTGCACTACGCTCACTATCAGCCTGAATTATAGAGTTAACGACGCTACCAGTTGCATTATCTCTAGCAGTATATGTAAACGTCTTCATATTTATCCCCTAATTGCCCTTTCTAATTCGCCTAAGTCAACAGCATAATTTTTAGCTTCTTCATAAGTGATAACTCCTGACTGAACTAAACCTGCCAAAGTACGATCCATAGTCTGCATACCTTGATCAGCACCAGTTTGAATAACAGCATCAAGCTGATGACTTTTACCTTCACGAATAATATTACGTACAGCTGGATTGGCCATTAAGATTTCAGCAGCTGCAACTCGCCCGCCACCTATAGTAGGAACCAGGCGTTGCGAACAAATTGCCATTAATATATTTGCCAACTGAGCACGCACTTGCGGCTGTTGGTGGGGTGGAAATACATCTATCATACGGTCTATTGATTGAGCAGCTGAGTTAGTATGAAGTGTTGCAAAAACTAGATGCCCAGTTTCAGCTATAGTGATAGCAGCGCTTATCGTCTCGAGGTCACGCATCTCACCAATTAGAACAATATCAGGGTCTTGTCGCAAGCTTGAGCGCAAGGCCGCCCCAAAAGAAAAAGTATCATAATGAACCTCACGTTGTACGATAACAGATTTCTTGCTGCTATGAGTATATTCTATAGGATCTTCAATTGTAATTATATGATGAGAACTTTCAGAATTAATCTTATCTATAATGGCCGCAAGAGTAGTAGACTTACCACTACCCGTAGGACCAGTAACTAATACTAAACCACGTGGAAATTCGGCAAATTTAGATACAATAGGTGGCAACCCCAATTCCTGAATTGTACGAATCTTACTAGGAATAAGGCGTAACGCTGCTGCCATATTACCGCGCTCATGAAAAGCATTAACACGAAAGCGACCAAGCGTTCCATACGCGAAGCTAAAATCAAACTCCTTATCCTTTAAGAATATTTGGCGCTGCTCGTCATCTAGTATAGAAAAAATTAATCTCTCAACGGTTGGCTGGTCCAAATCATCACACCCAGATACCTTTGATAAAGCACCATCAACCCGGATCATCGGAGGCAGTCCAACTTGAAGGTGCAAATCTGACGCATCTTTACGCAAAACTTCATCTAATAGTAGCTCAATTCTTAGTTCTTGATTATTCATACTCCCCCTTAAAATTTAAATGGTTACCCTATTTACTTCATCTAATGTTGTAACTCCATCTAACGCCTTCAGATAGCCATCTTGACGCATGGTTATCATACCCTGTTCTACAGCCATATGTTGAATTTCGGCACTAGTAGCATGTTTAACGATTAGATTTTGAATATCTTCAGTAATTTCCATCACCTCATATAAACCAGCACGTCCAACATAGCCACCTGGAGTAAGAGGAGTATTTTTGCCCATAGCTAAATCATATTCACTTTGGTTTGCCAATGGTAAACTATCATAACCTAAATCCTGTGAAACAGCTGCAACTTCATCACGAGTTTTTGGTAGAAGATGACCTACTGTGGTGTTTATACTCTCAGTTTCAAAGTTATTTGATTTATAAACTTCCTTCTGGGGAGCCAAGCGACGGACTAAACGCTGACCAATCACTGTATTAACTGTACTGGCTATCAAGAAAGGCTCAATACCCATGTCTAATAACCGAGGCAAAACTCCAGCAGCACTATTTGTGTGAAGCGTACTGAAGACCAAGTGTCCAGTTAACGCCGCCTGGACAGCAAGTTGAGCCGTTTCGGAGTCACGAATCTCACCGACCATAACAACATCTGGATCCTGACGCAGGATACTACGTAATCCGTTTGCAAAAGTTAAGCCTACCTCTGAATTAACTTGAATCTGGTTCACGCCAGGCATTTTATATTCAACAGGATCCTCCAGTGTAACTATATTTATTGATTCACTCTTAATTTCTTTAATCAAAGCATAAAGACTAGTTGACTTACCACTACCTGTTGGTCCAGACGTCAGAACCATTCCGTTTGGTCGCTTAATACCTTCTCTAATACGACGCAAAGCTCGTCCAGTATAACCCATCTGTTCTAGATCAAAATTATTACCAGATTTATCAAGTAAACGAATAACCACCTGTTCACCCCAAATAACAGGGCTAATCGCTATACGAAGATCAACTTCTTTTTGTGCAACATTCACAGCAAATTGTCCATCTTGTGGAATGCGGTGTTCATCAATTTTCAGCTCTGACAAAATTTTAATACGTGACACAAGTGCAGGCTCAATGGTCTTTGGTAGGCGCATTACTTCTCTCAAAACACCATCTATACGAAAACGAATCAATAAATAATCTTCAAGTGGTTCGACATGAACGTCGCTTGCCCTAGTTTTAACCGCATATTCTAAAATCGTACTCAGAGCTCTACTAATAGGAGAATCCTGAACTATTGTTTTAATGTTAGCAGCACTTTCTTGAATACTTTCAGCTTGCGAAACATCGGCAGCTTTATCTACAGCACTTAAATCTGTCTTATATTGGTCCAAGACGTGCTTAATACTAGCTTCCGACGCCATAAACACTTTAACGGGGCGCTGAATTTGTGTAGAAAGATAATCCACAGCCTGAACATCACCAGCGTTAACCATCGCTACAGCTAAGCGATTACGAACCTCCGCCAAAGGAACTGCCATAAGCCTCTCAGCTATATCTTGACGTAAAAGCCCTAAGTTTTCCTGCGAAATTATCGAAGAAGTTAAATTAATATACGGAACTCCAGAAACATAAGCTATACCATGTACAATAAGTTCTTCATCTACGATATCGGAATTTATGAGAACTGTTTCTAGATCACGATTTGTTCTAGTAGCTTCGGCTTCACTTTTTTGCATCACTTCAGCATCAACCAAGCCCTCTTCAATAAGAACACTCTTTAGTTTTTCTTGGATGTCTGCAGTTAAATGCAATGCCATATTGTTACTATTTATCTCTTTTCGTTATTTTGATTATTAAGCCTATTTTGTGTACCTTCAGACGAATGTATGTCGTTATCTACATAAATTTCGACTGTAGGATTTATTGCGTTACTATTAAAAATTAGCTTAGAGGGCTGCGTTAAACCATCTCTGATCGGTTCTATAGTTTTAACCGTCTTTTCTTTATTAACCATATTGCCAAAAAATGATCTAACAGCAAAAAATGTTATCGCCATACAGATTGATGCAACCAATATAATCATCGCAATCTCTGTCTTTTTCATAATATTAACCTTTTACCTTTTTTTCTTTCATTTCAACCTTGACTGGCGGTAGATAACTCATTGAACCAGATATCTGTAAAGTTACCTTGTTTTCATATGAAGAACCCGACATAGCTCTTATATCAACTGCACGTATCGAACGTTCCAATCTCTCTAGAGCAGTTCTCAAATCCTCAGGCGTACCAGATATAGATAAAGTAAACGGCTGACTAGATGCTCCTCCAGAGCTATCTGTACTACCTCCAGTTACATTATCATTAGAAAAGCTAACTGATTCAATTTTAACGCCTGGCACATTTTTCAGTAATTTCTGCTGCAAAGATGCACCAAGCGCTAAATCGTTGGAATCAGCAGGTAAGGCATCTAATACAGACTGAAGCGGCGGAACATCTTCACTGGTTCTTACTGATTTTAGCTCTTCGTTAGTATTTAAAACATTGATACTACCTTTTAGTTCTTTCGCGGCTACTATATTACTTTGAAGTTGTTTAACTGTTTTGCCCTTTTCAGCTAAAACTTTCTCATTAAAAATCAACGCTTGTACTAGCATAATGAGTATAACAACAGAAGCACCAATTAGACACGACACTCCAGCCACCCACATAAATACGGTTCGTCGAGTTTGGTCTATTAAGGTCTGTTTACGAACTATAATATCGTTAGTTTTTCTTTTCATTACCATTTTCTCCTGCTGATCCGCTATTATTTGGAGCCTTATTTGTATCTTTAAATAAATCACGTGGTAATCGCATATAAGAATCTGTTACATTACCCTTACCTAGGCCTCGAATTTCGTCTATATAGTTCTTCATACTAAATACTTCTTTTGCATATTTGAAGGATATATTGAAGCTAACTAAATCACCATTACCGCTATTCTCTGACTGACTAGTAGTTGGACTAGACAATATAACATCCGATGCAAATGTAACCTGTTGCTCATTTTCCTTGCTAGAGGGAACGCTGCCATCATCATTGTAAGGCTTATACCGAACTTGTAGAGCTTCTATGTTCTTTTTAAAAATATCAGCAGCCTCAAAACCACGAGCTTTAGTCTGAGCAACCAATGATACAGTACCCTCTGCTTTACTTAAAGCAAACGACAAAATATTAACTTCATTTGGCGTACCTTTTTGGCTTATTACACTCAATATCCCGAGAATACGAGATGTCATAAGCTTATCTTCGTGAGTTTTATTAATTGCGGAAAGCTGATTTTGAATCGTAACATTCTTATCCAGATCCTCTATTTGTAGCAGATTCTTTTCTTCTTGATTAATATTGTTATTTGCTATATTATCGCGTATAGTCTGAACGCCAAAGACATAAAATGCCACGATTAACACAACAGCCAAAGTTACCATCATCGCTAATATAGCCATTGATATAACCAAATTACGATGCTTTTGGATGCGGATTAAGTCAAGTTTTACATCTGGTATGAGATTAATTTGAATCATTTTTCTACCCTCTGGGCTAGCCCTACTGCTGTCGCATATTCATATTCAACTGCTACCATACTAGCTCGCTCTGAATCTGGTACTCGAACTTTTTGCCATGGATTAGTAATCTGAACAGGAATGCCAGTATTCTCAGAAATATATTCAGAGAACAAAGGAATAGTAGCAGCAAATCCCATTGCTAAAATAGAATCTATCTTTAAATTTGAATAGCGAGACTCTAAAAAGCTTACGGACTTTTTAAGATCAGAGACAAATCCATCAATCGCTGGAATTAACGTCGAGTAAACTTGGCCATCTAAACGAGTTTTTTCTAAGCCAAATTTAAGCAAAAACTGCTGAGCTTGATCGTCTTTTACATTTAATCCTTGTGAGATTGTGCGTACAAATGATTGTAAACCTATTGGCAGTGTTCTGACTAAGCGTGGCGAACTACCAATCGCAATAACGACATCAGTAGACCTTTCACCAACATTAATAACCATATTTGTACTAGTACTATTTGCAGCTAAAGCCGCCCTAAGCATCGAAATAGAATTTGGTTCAACTGCTATAACATTAAATCCTAATGAGTCAATCATATCAACCAGACCCTCTATATAGTCTTGTGTTACGCTAGCCAGCATAACCTCATCTTGCTGAGGGTTATCTGGCGAATCACCTAGCACTACCCAGTCTATTTTGGCATCATCCACAGGAATTGGTATATACTTATCAGCCTGATACTTTAATATACTGGACCGCTCGGAGTCTGTCATTTTAGGTAATTGTATCATTGTCACAAAAGATCGGCTTGACTCAATACCAATCACACAATTAGTTGCACTAATACCAGCCTGTACAACCGCAGACTTAATAGCTTGACCTAGTTTTTTACGCGATTCATCTGAATCGCTGGCAATAATTTTTGGATCAACCGCCATATAACCAGCATGAAGCAAAGACCAAGAATCATCGCCTTGCGGTGTAAGTTGAACAACTCGTATCGCTTTTGTTCCGATATCAAGTGCAAAATAATCGCCCATCCCTTTGAATATACGCATAGATGTAACTATTATACATAAGCTCTTTATTATAATCAACAGCAACCAATATACAAAACGAGCGCACTTTCACAGTACGCCCGTTTTGCTTTAGAGATTAGTATCTAGGTGGAAGATCTATGAGATTTGTAGTTGTAAACTTACGACCTGAATCACTCACCTGATTTAGAGCCCACAGATATGCATCTGGTCGCAAATTGAATGTTTCACCGGATATACTCTGTTTTAGATCAAATGGAGGGTTTTGATTTTGGTCAATACCACCACTGCGTCTTAAGAAGATTTGTTTTACAGCTACAGGTCCATTAATTGTTAATTGATTACTGTAACATGGATGAATATCACCACCCTCTTCTTTATTCTTTATATATGACCTTGGTCTATCTTGACCAGTCCCGTAAGAACACGTATTAATTACACCGTTTGGATTAAGAATCCAAGAATCAATCCTAGTAGCTTCAGGTTTTATGTTTACAGTATATTTTCCACTACTCTTCCTTGGTGTAAATACAATCTGACTTAAGTCACCAACCGTGTCATATTTCTCAGGTAATTCTACATTATTTTTAAATACAATTCGCGAATTATTTCCAACAAAGAATACTAGTGACTTTTTCTTGTTCTCATCTTTATTGAAATCAGTACCATCAACTGTATATTCAGTATTATCATTCAGAGCATAATCGCCAGTAGAACAATTCTTAAGATTAATAGTGTTTCCAAAAACGCAACCATTAGATCCTTGTGGATAAGCAGTAGACTCACGTAGGGCAAAGAATGCCTGTAAACGAGCCACACCATTACCAATATTATCCTTTGTTAAATTACCGTAATTAGGAGTTCCACCATACGCACTAGTATACTCATTACTAAAGGTTAGATATCCGTGTGGATCATAGTCAAATGAACCTGTAGGTTTATATCCAACCCTATAAAGAGCGCCACTAGCCATTTTACCGCCAGATACACTACCCTTCACTAGCAAGCCATATTCAGACCAAGAACCATAAATTTGTTCATCTGTAGTGTTTAGACGATTCTTTCTATTTGTATCAGTATCAACATTTCCGTTAATAATAGCATCACCACCGCGTACCTGTAATGAAGGCTTATATCCAGATACTATACAGTAAGCCTTTGACAGGAATCGCTTTTCTCTATCTGCGTGATACTTTTCGTTATAATTTGAGTTTCTTTGGTCCTTATAGTATCTCTCGCCCTTATATTTTAAGTCGTTATCCTTCTTTTCAATATAAAGTGAGTAGCAGAATTTAGTTCCTGGAGGCGTTTCAGAAGGTATATAGCGATTGACAGTACCCATAGGAATCTTATTGACATTCTCGCCACCAGAGACACTATATACTCCTGGCTTTAGATCTGCAAATGGGCTAGCTACATTAAGAGGTGTAGGATTATCGTTTTGACCATCATCGCAGTCAGACATTCCATCGCCCAGTTTATCTCTATAAAACTTACATATTTCACCCTTTGTTAAACCATTAACACTATTGCCATTGGTATGTTTTAAATTACCTTTAGATTGTTCAAAATCATTGTCACGAATTTCACCAGCATAATAACCAGGCTTAACAACTGTTTCTATTAAGCGTATTTTTGAGTCCTTCATAGGACCACCCTTATCGCCACCTTTATTATATTTACCACCATTATAGTTATAGCCACCTTTATCAAGACCTACTTTAACCACGCCAGTATGACCATCAGGGGTATTAATCTTCTGAGATATATCAGGTTGTAGATGATGTGGTTTTTTGAGAACTAGATAAAGATTAGGGAAATAAGATGATGA
>ERZ1645004.399-NODE-399-length-9942-cov-3.645393_pt1 | contig 9942 bp, 8 predicted proteins | sample MGYA00579304_ERZ1645004 | MGnify/ENA primary metagenome ERZ1645004 (study PRJEB40715, sample SAMN01906944) | human oral metagenome | study: EMG produced TPA metagenomics assembly of PRJNA78025 data set (Human Oral Subgingival Plaque Microbiome).
CGCAATACTGGCGCGCGCCCCCTCCCCCCCCCCACCTGCCACCATTGGAACGCCCCCAGAAACAGCAGCAGCGGAATTGGTGGCCAGAGCTGTGCCCACATGATGCGCGGCGGAATGCGGGCAATACCGTAGAGAATAACTGCTATGGCGAGAAAAATCAGCGCAGGATACAGCGATTTCACCCATATGCTTGTGCCAATAATCGCAAGGATAAGCGTGCAAAACTTCACCATGGGGGGCGTGCGGTGAATCATGCTCGCGCCGGGAACATAGGTGCCCAGGGGAATACTGCGGATCATAGGGCACTCCGATTCATGAGCGTGGTGTAAAAATCAATGACGTCCGTGGGGGAACCATCGGCGGCGATGCGATGATTATCAATGCATAACACTCGGTCGAATCCGGTGAGGAAGTCCAGATCGTGGCTGACCACAATGAGTTGCTGTTCCAGTGTATCGAATACTTTTCGAATCTTTAATCGATTACGCATGTCGAGAAGCGTGGTCGGTTCGTCGGCAATAATCACGTCGGGTTCGATGACTAACACGGCCGCTAGCGCCAGCAGTTGCTTTTGCCCACCAGAGAGGAGATGCGGCGAGTGCTGGGCGTGATGCTCTAGCCCAAATCTTTCTAGCATGGTGCGGGTCCGGTCGGTGCGTTCCGTCTTGCTGAGTTTTAAACGCCGTAGCGAGAACGCGATATCGTCCTCCACGGTGGGCATGACGATCTGGTTTTCCGCGTCGGAGAACACAAACCCGACTTTTCGCCGAACTTGTTTGCCATTTTTTGCCACGTCGAGGCCGTCGACGGTGACCGTTCCGGTTGTTGCCGTTCCTAACCCATTGATGAGGCGGATGAGGGTGGATTTTCCGCCGCCGTTGGCGCCAATGATGCCGATGCGGTTTTCGGTGAGGGTGAGGTTAATGTCGTTGAGCACTAATCGGTCGTCATAGTGCACGCTGACATTGGTGAATTCGATGGTGGACACCGGTGTGCTCCTCGTGGTGAATAAAAAAGCCCAAAGTGTGGCGCTTTGGGCAAAACTGGTGGTTACTTATGCTTTTCGACGTTGCCCCAGGGGTTGGGGATGTTATTTCCGGAGATACTACTTTAAGAATGCTTTCCTGCGGATGTCGGGGAGGGACAGGTGCACACCGGAGGCGATGGCAACAGCGCAGGTGGCCTTAATGAGATCGGGGATGAGGAAGGGAACATTGACGGCGAGCGCTTGGCCAAAGGACATGTCGGCCCGAAACATCATGCCGACCGAACCGCAGAGGTATTGGCAGGCCAGGGCGGCGATAGCGCCAAGGGCAAGATATATGGTGAGTGCCTTGCGGTTTCCCCGAGGGGCGAGGTAGGCGATACTGCCAGCAACCGTGGCGGATACAAGGTAGCCGACAAGATAGCCAATGGTGGGGCCGCCTAGGGCCGCGAGCGTGGTTTTGCCGCCGGCGAGCACGGGCAGGCCGATGAGGCCAAGGCCGAGGAATAGGAGTGCGGTGAGGAAACCGCGGGTGCGACCCAATATGAGGCCGGCAAGAATGACGGCGGCGTTTTGCAGCACAATAGGCACGCCGGCGGCGCCGACGGGGATGGCGACGAATGCTAGCGCAATGATTAAGGCGGCGAAGACCGCAATGTAGGCCACATCTAAGAGTGGGTTACCTGCGGGGGTAGGTGCGGATTCCTGCCGATGCGGGCTATCGGCAGTGGTTGCGGATTGGTTATCCTGTGATGCAGTCATAGCTTCACACCCTACAGTTAAACACTGTTCAAACCATGATGAAGACCTAAAAATACCCACAAAAAGGGGTAATTTTCGGGAGTATGGTACGACTATTTCGAGATTTACTTGTTTGGTTGAGGGCGGTGAGCGGCTGGGGGTACCAACATGGGTGTCCCGTTATGGGGATACTCATGCGGGTACACTCCTATGGTGACCCCAGAATGACGGTACCTATAGGGGTGTGCTCTTTCGGGGACACCTTGGTGAGGGCATCGATATTTGGGGCCATAACTGGGGGTGAATAATTACCGCCTGCCGATTTTGGCCTAGATGTTTCTGATTATGTGAGCACATCACGATACCTCTAACGTCGATACAATGACGGCATGCGGCTAACGGAATTTCACAAACTCATAACCGACGAATTTGGTGATACGCGTGGGGCGTGGATTGTTCACTCGCACATGATTGTCGCGCTGGGTGGAACTGCCGAAGAACTCATAGATGCTGGCACCGATCCCCGCGACATATGGTGGGCATTGTGCGAAGATTTTCGAATCCCACCGGAACGGCAATTAGGAAAAGACGAATAGGTGCAGCGGTAATCGAATGTTGACGAATGGTCAAGAAAACCGCAAACAATCAACACTTCGAACAATCATGCGCCTGCATTATGATGCGTGTCCGGCGCGTGCTTTAGGGTAATACTCGCCATCACAAACCGGCACCACAGTAAAATGCTGGTGGTTTCGGAATGTGGGGGAGAGAAATGTCACAATCGAGAGCCGAAACTGTTCTTCGATCAGTCCAACCATATGGCCCTTCATGTAGGTTACTGCTTAGGTCTCACTCACTTGTTGCAGTGGCCCGCATGACCGGCCCCATCGACCCGCCCTAGGCATGCCCCTAGGTCTATTCTAGAAGGAATCATGGCTACTAAAAAGAGCACCAAAACAACCAAAGCTGCCGTCAACGATCGGCAAAAAGCACTCGACACCGCCCTGGAACAAATCGAAAAAGATTTCGGTAAGGGGGCGGTCATGCGGCTGGGGGATGACAACCGGCCGCCCATCAGCGCCATTTCCTCCGGTAACACCGCTATCGATGTGGCGTTAGGCATCGGCGGGTTCCCCCGGGGCCGCATCGTGGAAATCTATGGTCCGGAATCATCCGGTAAAACCACCGTGGCGCTCCACGCCATTGCCAGCGCCCAACGTGAAGGGGGCATAGCTGCCTTTATTGACGCCGAACATGCCCTGGATCCGGAATACGCCCGGAAGCTAGGGGTCGACACCGATGCGCTGCTGGTCTCCCAGCCCGACCATGGTGAGCAGGCCCTAGAGATCGCCGACATGCTGATCCGCTCCGGCGCCATCGACCTCATCGTCGTTGACTCCGTGGCCGCCCTCACTCCGAAGGCCGAAATAGAGGGCGACATGGGGGATAGCCACGTGGGCTTGCAGGCCCGCCTCATGAGCCAGGCGCTTCGGAAAATGACCGGTGCCCTGCACAACTCCGGCACCACCGCCATTTTCATCAACCAATTGCGCGAGAAAATCGGCGTCATGTTTGGTTCCCCCGAAACCACGACCGGTGGTAAGGCCCTGAAATTCTATGCCACGGTGCGGTGCGATGTGCGGCGCACCCAAACCCTGAAGGATGGCCAGGATGCCATTGGTAACCGCACCAAACTCAAGGTCGTGAAAAACAAGGTATCGCCGCCGTTCAAGATCGCCGAATTTGACATCGTGTACGGTGAGGGCATTTCCCGGGAATCCACCCTCATCGATATGGGCGTCGACAATGGCATCATTAAAAAGTCCGGCTCCTGGTTCACCTACGAGGGCGACCAATTAGGCCAAGGCAAGGAGAAGGTTCGCATGCTGTTGAAGAACACTCCCGAACTGGCCGACGAAATCGAAGAGAAAATCCTCAAAAAACTGAAGGTCGGCAAATACGCCAACCTGCCGGACGAGGAAACCACTAACGATTCCGTAGATTCCGTGCCGGATGTCGACTTCGACGACAATGCTGATGAGCAGCAAGCCGAATAATGCGAAAGAGCGCAAGCTTGAGCAGCTTCGGGCCGCACTAGCCCACTACGAGCGCCACGGCAGTGATCTTTTCGACCACCAGGCCGAGGACGCCAAACGGCAAGTGCGGCACCGTGCCCTCTTGCTGCTCGATCAGCGGGCCAGGTCCCGCCACGAGCTTCAGGAACGCCTTGTCGCGCTCGACTTCGACACCCGGGTTATTGCGGACGTGCTTGATGAGTTGGAACAGTCCCGGCTCGTGAACGACCACGATTTTGCCATGGAGTGGGTGAGACAACGCCACGAACTCCGCGGCAAATCCCGCAGCGTACTCGATCAGGAACTCCAGCGTAAAGGCATTAGCCCGGAGCACCGTGCCGCGGCCCTGGAACAAGTCGATGATGACGCCGAGTATGACTGCGCACGGGAGCTTGCCGCCAAAAAAGCCCGGCAGATCACGAAGCCACCCGCCGACTATGCGGAGCAGGAGAAATACCTGCGGCGGATCGTCGGCGTGTTGGCCCGTCGGGGTTTCGCGTCGGGAATGAGCTTCGCCATCGCCAAGGAAGCGTTAGAGCAGCGCATCGCCGAATTATCCTGACGAAACCGCTAGCGCCCAGCGCCTTGACGTGGTAAAGCGTGGCGAAGTGGGGTCTGACTTTGGGTTTTCTGGTCGGCCCCGATTAGAATTGCAACCCGTGTCAGCACCGATCATGAAAAACGAAGCCAATCTTGCCGATTACACCACCCCCACAGCTACCACCCCGGATTCTGTGGCAGGCCGCACCTATGAGGTGCGTACCTTTGGCTGTCAAATGAACGTGCATGACTCGGAACGACTCTCTGGGCTGCTGGAGGATGCCGGTTACCAGCCCGTGGTTGCGGGTGACACCCCGGATCTCATTGTGTTTAATACGTGTGCGGTGCGGGAAAACGCCGACATGCGACTCTACGGCACCCTAGGGTCGCTCCGCAGCGTCAAGGAACGGCATCCCGGCATGCAGATCGCCGTCGGCGGGTGCCTGGCGCAAAAAGACAAGGATGCCGTGGTGAAGAAGGCACCCTGGGTCGATGTGGTGTTCGGCACCCACAACATTGGGTCGCTGCCGGCACTGCTCAAGCGCGCATCCCATAACCACCAGGCCGAGGTGGAGATCGTCGACGCCCTGGAGCAATTCCCGTCGGTGCTGCCCGCCAAACGGGAATCCGCCTACGCCGGCTGGGTGTCGGTGTCCGTGGGCTGCAATAACACCTGCACCTTCTGCATCGTGCCATCCTTGCGGGGCAAAGAAATTGATCGCCGCCCTGGTGATATCCTCGCCGAGGTGCAGGCCCTCGTCGATCAAGGTGTGGTAGAAGTCACTCTATTGGGGCAGAACGTGAACGCTTATGGTGTGAACTTTGCGGACCCCGACCTGCCGCGGGACCGTTCGGCTTTCTCCCGGCTGTTGCGCGCCTGCGGTGAGATTACCGGCCTGGAGCGGGTGCGGTTCACGTCCCCTCACCCGGCGGAATTCACCTCCGACGTGATCGACGCCATGGCGGAAACCCCCACCGTGTGCCCCCAATTGCACATGCCACTGCAATCCGGTTCGGACAAGGTGCTCAAGGAAATGCGCAGGTCATACCGGACCAAGAAATTCCTGGCCATCCTTGACGAAGTGCGGCAGAAAATCCCGCACGCGGCCATCACTACGGACATTATCGTGGGCTTCCCCGGCGAGACCGAGGAAGACTTTCAGGCCACCCTCGACGTGGTGGAAAAGGCCCGCTTTACTAGCGCCTTCACCTTCCAATATTCGCCGCGTCCCGGCACGCCCGCCGCCGAATACGAGCAGCAGGTCCCCAAGGAAGTGGTGCAGGAACGCTACGAGCGGCTCATCGCCCTGCAGGAGCGTGTGTGCCTGGAAGAAAACCAGAAACTGGTGAACACAGAGGTAGAACTTCTCGTCCAGGCCGATGGTGGGAAGAAGAACGCCAAGACGCATCGCATGACCGGCCGGGCCCGCGACGGCAGGTTGGTGCACTTTCATCCGGTCGGCAGCATCGACCAGAGCATTCGCCCCGGCGACATCATCACCATAACAGTGGCAGAGGGCGAAGCCGCACTTCCTCATCGCCGATGCCGGGGTGCTCACGCATCGCCGCACGGTGGCCGGCGACATGAGCGAGGCCGGCAAGGTTCCCACCACCGCGCCCATTGGGGTGGGGTTGGGCATGCCGAAGATTGGTGCGCCTGCTCCGGCAGTCAGCGCGTCGACAAGCAACTGCGATTCCACCGGTTGCGGTTGCTAGGATAAAAGGCATTATCCCACTCACCGCGTTCTTAAGGATATGCCCCATGTCGGAACCCAAACCTGATCTCGCAACCCTGGAAAAACAGGCCGCCGGCACCATTTCGCTGAAATCCGGCCGTGGCTATCTCATTGTGGCCTGGGCGCTCTTCACCATAGGCCTACTGCTGCCGCACGCCGGGTCGCTCAGCGGCTGGCAGGTGCTCATGTGGCACAAAACCATTGACGGCATACACATCGGCATTGTCGAATCTGTGTTCGTGTGGTTGGGTACCCTGGGTCTCGTGGTCAGTGGGGGACTACTGCTCATCACCAAACGCACAATCTTCGCCAATATTACCTACCTGCTCACCGGCATGGCGCTTCTCGCATCGCTGTTCGGCATGTGGATGCGCCTGCAAGACAAAGAAACCACCGGCGGCCCCGGCCTGGGCTTGGGGTTCTTACTGCAGGTCCTAGCAGTCATCATCACCACCTATGCGCTGTCCGTCATGATTCTGCGCCGCAGCGACGAACAGAAAGCAATCGCGCAGCAGCGGGCGGAAAGCGAAGACCTGGACGAGGTTGGGTATGCGCAGCGCGCCGCGCTTGTGAGCCAACAGCAGAACACGCCCGAAACCAATCCCTTGCTTGTCGACGACCGACGCAAGCGTGCCGCCGAACGCCACCACACCAAGAAAACCAAAAACTAGAAAACCTTTTCGAAACACTGTGTGCGGGAGGTTTCCCGGAAATCCACCGAATAATTAGCCACCAACATGGGCTCATTATTCTCGGCCACAGCCGTGTAGATCGACCGCACCTCGGGCCACCGCTCCTGTACTTCCTTGCGCAGTCGATACTTGAGTGCAGAAGACAGGTTCAGTCCCCGATGCCGGCGGGGCACCACCGTTATCTGCTGCTCGGCGCAATCCGACCCCCGCATCCGCCGTACCTCGGACAGACCCGCAACCACACCGAAATGCACCAACACCACCATCAGCGATTGTTCGCCATCGCGCAGCTGGTGATCCCACCGTTTCCTCGTCCACGGCACCACATCCCGAGTCAACCCACCAACCGGCATGTCCGCTTCGGCCTCTGTGTAAAGCTGTAGTAGCGGCTCTCTGTGTTGCTCTGGCGACCGATGGTCCTCATACACCACAAAATCATATCCGGGTGGCAACACCGGCCCTTCCCACTGCGACTCCGATGATGTGGGAATCACCCCACACAACTCCACCATCCCCAGATAATAGCCACAGTCTAATAGCTCCCACTCGAAATCCCCCTCGCCACCCGACAGCGGTACCCCATGCCATATTCGAATAAGGGTTCGCCCCACGGCCTGTGTGAACTCCTCAATCCCCGCAATGAGTTCCCGCCACGCCGTCAGCTCCGACCCGGTGGCCGGTCCGCCCGGGGTCTCTGGGAGAAAATCAACTCCCAACACCAAGTCCGCGTCCACCCCTTGGGCGCCCGGCGTCATAGTCGCATCCACATACCCCAACACCTCAATGTCATCCGGCAGGCCCGGGTGAGCCGAGCCCGCATCAGCGGCAATCAGTGGATACCCCAGCGGTGAGCGTCGAAAAGCGGAAAGATCCGGCTTACCCGAAACCGCAACCAACACCACCGACTCCCGCACTGGGGTGGGCCGCAGCGACTCGCACACCACCTCCGCCGATGCCGAATCAGCCACGTCACCACTCACATCCTGATGCGCAACATTGGTGGCAAACACAAAATTCACCAACGCATCACTATAGTCCGCAGGCGTCACGTCGGTTTCAGGGGGCGCAAATTGAAAAAAGACAGTCATGGCTTAACCATAACTGTCTCACCTACCGGCAGCCTACCGCGACTCTACCGCATGAATAGCAGCATCCGCCCACTCCTGCCACTGGGCGGCCTGCTCCCGGAACTTCTGGGCATCCTTCGTCTTACCCTTCGCCTCCGCAGCCTCCGCCGCGGCCGTGAACTCTTTCACCTTCGCCGTAAACTGTGCCGCCCGGGCCTGTGCCTCTGGATCCGTACGCCGCCACTGATCCTCCACCGCCCGGCTCACCAACGACTCCAGCTTGAAGATCTTGTCTTCAAACTCCCGCACCCGGCCCCGCGGCACAAACCCGATCTCTTCCCACTTCTCCTGCAGCTCGCGCAGCTTCGCCCGTGCCACATCCGCCGAGCTTGCCGACTCAATCGCCGGACCATACTCGGCCAGCAACGCCTCCTTTGCCGCCGCATTCGCGGCAAACTCCTGATCCCGCTTCTCATGCTCCGCATTTCGCGCATCAAAGAAATGGTCCTGGGCCGCCTTGAACGCATTCCACAACTTATCATCCATGTCCCGCGGCGCCCGGCCAGCCTGACGCCACCGATCCATTAACTCACGAAACGCCCGGGCGGTCTCATTCCAATCGGTGGAATCCTTGATAGCCTCAGCCTGCGCCACCAACCCCTCCTTGACGCGCTGCGCCGAAGCCCGACCCCGATCCAACTCCGCAAAATGCGCCCCCCGACGCCGGTTAAACGAATCCCGCGCCCGCGAATACCGCTTCCACAGCGCATCATCGGTTTTCCGATCCACCCCCCGAATCGTCCGCCACTCATCCAAAATGGCCCGAATCCGGTCGCCGGCCTGCTTCCACTCCGTGGAATTCTCCGCAATATCCTCGGCCTCCGCGGCCAACTCCTCCTTGCGGGCAATCGCCGCTTGCCGACGAGCCTGCTTCTCCTCCTTGGCCCGCTCACCGGCAACAATCGCCTCATCCATGAACTTCGTCAGCCGTGACCGCAGTGACTCCACATCCCCAATCACCGCGGCCTCATCCAACGAATCCCGCAACTGCTCGGCCTTGCCTCGCAAATGCGCCGACTCCGTGGGATGACTCTGCAACCGGGTCTCCAAATTGATAACCTCAACCACCAGATCATCAAACCGGGCCCCATAATGCGCCAACCCCTCCGCCGGCGTACCCGCCTGCCACGAACCAATCAGACGCTCCCCATCGGTCGTCTTCACATACGCATTCCCCGACTCGTCAACCCGACCCCACTCTGCCGGATCAGACGCCGCCGGAATGGTAACAGCTGGGCGGGCCGCAGGCTGCGCCGTAGGAGTGGGGGCCGTGGGACGCGAAACTCCGCCGGCAACAACACCGGGACGAGGGCCTGGCTTAGGGGGGTGGGGAGTAGTCATGGCAAAATTTCCTTACAGTAATTGTGCCGCGCGACGCGGCTGCCGAAACGAAAATGACAAGAGAGTAGTCTTCCCAACAAACCTCAATGAAGCATCCGGGATCTAGGAGCACAAGCCATGAAGCCACGCCCATGCCAGCTAGCACAAGAAAACACTCTTCACCAAACATACCTTGAAGACGCGAGCAATGTCATTTGAACCACACCACACCAGCAGTAAACCCGCACATGACCTGCACGAGAATCCCATGACCCCGCCAACAACCACAACGCATATGTCGCCCATCCGGCCGGTTGCCATTGTTGGGCCCACCGCCTCCGGGAAATCCGCCCTTGGCATCAGCCTCGCCCACGCCTGCGACGGCGAAATCGTCAACGTTGACTCCATGCAGCTTTACCGAGGCATGGACATCGGCACCGCCAAACTCACCATCCCCGAACGCGCCGGCATTCCCCACCACCTGCTCGACATCTGGGATGTCACCGAAACCGCCTCCGTCGCCCACTACCAAAACCTCGCCATCGCCACCGTCACAGACATCATGGCCCGCGGGAAACTCCCCATCCTCGTCGGCGGCTCCATGCTCTACGTGCAATCCCTCATCGACGACTGGCAATTTCCCCCCACCGACCCACAGGTGCGAAAGAACTGGGAGAAAAAACTCGCCGACATCGGCATCGCAGCCCTCCACGACCACCTGAAAAC
>ERZ1645004.407-NODE-407-length-9805-cov-3.321026_pt1 | contig 9805 bp, 9 predicted proteins | sample MGYA00579304_ERZ1645004 | MGnify/ENA primary metagenome ERZ1645004 (study PRJEB40715, sample SAMN01906944) | human oral metagenome | study: EMG produced TPA metagenomics assembly of PRJNA78025 data set (Human Oral Subgingival Plaque Microbiome).
AAAATGTCAAAAAAAAACCGAATAAGGCTGAGTCAAAATAGCCTTCTCGGTAATAGTCTAGTTCAAAAACAACATAAGCTATACTACTTCCAATCACTTGTGTAATAAGTGGAAAGAGAATAATTGCATTCAAATAGGGGGATTGAGTTGACATTTTATACTCCTGTAATAGGCTATCCGAAGATAGCCTATTTTCATCTGTTATTTTGATCTCTTCGCACGTAATACGCGAGAAATGAAAACAAAAATACCAAAGATGAACACGGCAAGACTGAGTAATTCACCTATATTATCCCAGTTTTTTAACTCTAAGGCTAATGGTGCTTCAGAACCGCCAGATGTCACTGATGCTGCGATAATGAAAGCTAAAATTACGCCCATTAAACTTTCCCCCACAATTAAACCAGCTGCAAAAAGTGTACCGAAACGTTCTGCTTTTTTCTCCACTTCAGTATCGTTAGTGCGTTTTGCATAGCTCTTAATATTGCGTGTGATAAGCCATGCCATCACAGCACCGACCACAACCGGCATATTGATTGATGGTGGTAAGTAAATACCAATACCTACCGCTAATACTGGTAAGGCAAAGCGACCTTTGCTGGTTTTACGCATAAATGCATCCACAATAATCAATACAATACCTAACCCTACACCAGTTAAAATATAAGTCCATTCTAAATGGTTGGTAAAAATACCTTGTGAGATGGTGGTCATAATGGTTGCTTGCGGTGCAGAAAGCGCTTGTGTTGGATCCATGTCTGGACGCGGTAATGCACCCGTGAAGCCATAAGCGTGGTATAAAATTTCTAATACTGGCGCAATCACTAACGCACCAACGAAACAACCGATAATCAATGCAACCTGTTGTCTCCAAGGGGTGGCTTCAACTAGAAGACCGGTTTTTAAGTCTTGCAAGTTATCGTTTGAAATCGTTGCTGTGGTTAAAACGATCGATGCGGTGAACAAGGTTAATGCGGTTAAGAATTTTTGACCATCTGCAGTTTCAAATAAGCCACTGCTTTTACCAATGGTTACTAAAACAAGCGAAATCACGATCACAGAAATAATCCCAATACCTGAAATTGGGCTAGAGGATGAACCAACTAATCCCGCCATATAACCCGATGCCGCTGCGACGAAGAAACCAATTAACACAGCAAGTAGAGTACAAACCACCACTAATAAAATGGCAAGTTCAGCAGAAATTGGTGCCGTAGCAACGAAGTGATATAAAGAAATTACGATTAACACGACAGTCGCCAATAAAATGTAAATGATGGTTTTTGGTGATAAGTCGATATCAATACGATGTTCTGATTCAGCTTGGGAACCTTTTAACATACGGAAAGAATGAATCATCCCTTCGATCATTGGTTTGAGAAGGATTAATAATGTCCAAATCGCCGCGATACCGATAGTCCCGACACCAATAAAGCGAACTTTCGTTTTCCATTCAGCCATGGCATAACTAACAATAGAGGCATCAGTTGGCATATCACCTGTTGCAGTGAAATAAGGTACCGCTATACCCCATGCAAGGAATGTACCGAATAACATCGCAAGACCGCCCACGATACCAATTAAGTAACCCGCCCCCACTAATGCAAGAGAAAAACCCATCGGTAATTGGAAAACGGCTTTGCCGTTAGAAAACCATGCACTTGCGCTATCAGACATGACACGCAACGCGTTGGTGAAGAATGCAACAGTTGCTGCGAAAATCCCACCGTAAGCAATATCTTTCACACCACTATCACTTTCGTTATTGTTGCCGGCTTTTAAGATTTCAGCTGCCGCGATACCTTCAGGATAAGGTAAGTCGCTGTTTACGACCATCGCACGACGTAACGGGATGGTGAATAATACACCCAAGGTACCACCGGAGGCACAGATAAGCACAGTTTGCCAGAATGGGAATTCTTGCCAGTAACCCATCATTAATAGGCCCGGAAGAACGAAAATAACAGAAGATAATGTCCCCGCAGATGAAGCTTGGGTTTGCACCATGTTGTTTTCTAAGATACTGGAATCCTTGAAGAATTTTAATATTGCCATAGAGATTACAGCAGCTGGAATGGAGGAGGCAAATGTCATCCCTACCTTAAGCCCTAAATAAACATTAGATGCGGTAAATATCACGGTGATTAATGCACCAAGAAACATTCCTCGGAAGGTTAATTCTTTTAAGTTGTTATGAAGCATGGTTTTTCCTATTTTTTTTAAATTTCCATACATTCTCAAAAAAATGAAACTTATTCAAGTTTTATTTAAAGTGAAGTATTTATAATTTGAATTTATTTAAATCTATTCGATTTATTGACGTTTTTTTAAATAATCTCGCAATGTATAAAGTGCGGTTAAGTTTCTTGCCTCATTAAATTCATCGCTCATCAACAGCGCGTCAAGTTGAGATAAAGGATAACGCACGATTTCTAATGGTTCAGGCTCATCGCCTTCTAGTTGATTTGGATACAGATCTTCGCCTAATAAAACGTGCATTTTATGCCCCATAATTTGTGGATTGATTTTCATGGTACGTAAAAATGTCCATTTTTTTGCGCCGAAGCCAATTTCTTCCTGTAATTCTCGATTGGCACTTTGTTCGGGCGTTTCTCCCATATCCATTCCACCTTTTACAAAACCTAACTCATATTGTTCTGTTCCTACCGCGTATTCACGAACCAGGAGTAAATCTTCACCATCAATGGCAATCACCATCACTGAATCTCGATTGAAAGGGCGAAAACGTTCATAAGTGCGGTCAATTCCATTGGAGAATTTGAGTTCAACAGCTTGAATTTCAAACAAACGGGATTTTGCCACCGTAGAAAGGGAGAGAATGTGTGGAAGTTGTTTTTTCATCATATTAGCCCTATTATCTTGTTATTAGCTCATCATACGCAAAGTGAGAGAAATAGGAAGAGTTATGACTGAAAATAACGAAGTGCGTTTAGATAAATGGCTTTGGGCGGCGCGTTTTTATAAAACTCGTAGCATTGCGAAAGCGATGATTGAAGGGGGCAAAGTCCATTACAACGGTCAGCGTGCCAAAGTAAGTAAAAATGTAGAAATCGGGGCGATGATTAAACTTCGCCAAGGCAGCGATGAAAAAGAAATTGAAGTGATTGCTTTGAGCGATCAACGTCGTGGTGCACCTGAGGCTCAACTGCTTTACCAAGAAACAGCACAGAGTGTGAAAAAACGGGAAGAAATGGCGTGGGCAAGAAAAAATAATGCGCTTTCAATGCCACACCCGGATCGTCGTCCAAATAAAAAAGAACGTCGAGATTTATTGAAATTTAAACATCAAGATGAGTTTTAGAAAACAAAAGTGCGGTCAAATCTGACCGCACTTTGAAAATATTATTTACTATTTAAGTACATTACCATCTAATGCTACGTTAAATGCTTTTCCGCCTTTAACTCCTGGAATGATGACCTGAGGGCTATCGAAGTTACAAGTTTTATCTTTAAGCATATCACACGGTAGGGCGCAAAGCGAAGGGGCTGGGCTAGGCTTACAAGATGAACCTCCTTTCGCTTGGCAATTTTCAACCGCCATTTCTTTAGCGTGCTCAGGAATGATGCTATTTCCGAAGTAATCTCTCATACCACTACTGTCTCGACCACTAGCTAGCCCTAAACACATATTACTTATACCAATCACTAATTGGCAGTCTTTGCCACCATACTCTTGACATTGTTTTAGTGAATCTTGTTTGGCTTGCTCAAGAGTACTATAAGCTGCATCAGAAGCCCACATCATTTGATTTATTTCTGGAGTGCGAACAATTGCAGCCCATAATCTAGGTTTAATTTTGCGTTTTTTTAGTTCTTCTGGTGTAGCAATTTTTACTGCTTCTTGATACTCACCACAACCAAATTCTTTTTCAATGTCTCCAAACCCTGTGGCATCTCTAATAGATGTGATTTTATGGCTTGCATCCGTAAATACATAAGTCCATGTATGGCCACCAGTATATACTTTTTCTGTTGTTAGAAAGATTGTTCTAGCGTTTCTGCCAACTTCATAGGTTTGTAAATCATAAAGAGCAAGTCGATAAGCGTGAATATAACTTCTTTCATTGTCTTTAAAGCATTGATAAGATTCATCCGGTAAACGTTTTCGAGCAAAAAACTCATAGTCTTCTTTACCATGCCAGTATAAAGTGTCTAATGGGTTATACATTGTTGAGCAACTTGTTAAAAAGAGTGTAAACGCAACTAGAAAAATTAGCTTAATCTTATGAGATAACATGAGATATATTTCCTTATTATGAGATATATTTCCTTATTAAAAGATACGTGATAATAATATAGTGATTTGCTCAGGTTATCAGATTTTATTGTAAGTATAAAGTGAATATTTTTATAGGTTTAAATACAAAAAGTGCGGTCAAAATTGACCGCACTTTTTGTACTAATGATTTTTATGACTTGTACTGTAGAGAATTTTGTCGGTATAAGCCATTGCAATTGCCGAAATCAAGAAAGAAAAATGAATAATCACTTCCCACATAATCGTTTTTTCAGGAATTTTTGAGGCATTCACAAAGGTTTGCAATAAGTGAATCGACGAAATACTGATAATTGACATGGAAAGTTTAACTTTCAGCACAGTTGCATTCACATGACTCATCCATTCAGGTTGATCGGGATGATTTTTCGTACGAAGTTTTGAAACGAAAATCTCATAACCACCTAATGTTACCATTACTAATAAGTTAGCAATCATCACTACATCAATGAGATTGAGTACAGCGAGCATAATGGTATCCGCATCCATTTCATTAACATTGGTTAAAAGGTACCACAAGTTTTTCATAAACTTGTAAGCATAGATGCCTTGCACGACAATTAAACCTAAGTAAATAGGCACTTGTAGCCAGCGACTTGCAAAAATTGTTTTGCTTAGAAAACTGGTTTGTTCGTTATATTTTACATATGGATCCGTGATTTCTTTTTGTTCCATAGCCATAAATTCTCCTACAAATAAAAATTGAAATAAAAAAAGCGGCAAGAAAATAGCCGCTTTTAAAGAAAAATTCAACAGATATACTTCATTTTACCCCGTTCTCGTTAGTGATAAGAGATAGACGCGTTAAATCTACGTCATTATTGATTAATTCAATGTTTGGCATAGTCTTGTTAGCCTTTGCTGACAAGTCTTTAAAACGCTCCACTTTTCCCACTAAACCTTGTTGCCCTACAAGAGCGGTAACGGTACTGTTATATTGATTGCTTACGGTGGAAAGGGTATTGCCCAGTTTGCTCAATCGTTCTGCCACCAAGCATATTTGGTTATAAATTTCGCCTGCTTTCTCTGCGATTTCTTTGGCTTCGGCATTGCCGCGTTCGATACGCCATAAATTCGCCACCGTGCGTAGAATTGGCATGAGGGTCGTGTGTGAAACCATAATGACATTTTTCTCATACCCATAATTAAACAGACTTGGGTCTAATTTTAAGGCTTCAATGTAAGCGGGTTCCACAGCGATGAACATCAAGACAAAATTAGGGCTGCGCATGCCAATCAAATTGCTGTAATCCTTGCGGTGCAAGTCATCAATGTGATTTTTCAGCGCTTTAATATGCTCCCTTAGTAAACGCTCACGTTCAAATTCATCCTCAGAATTGACCGCACTTTCGTAAGCATTCAATGACATTTTGCTATCAATGATGATGTTTTTCTCATCGGGCAAATTGAGCACAAAATCAGGATAGTTTCGACCGCCTTGTTCATCTTTAAAATGCGCTTGTGCGCTGTAATGCACGTTTTCAATCAAGCCAGCCAACTGAAGTGCGCGCTCAAGTTGTATTTCTCCCCAATTGCCTAAGGTTTTCTTTTCCCCTTTTAGTGCAGAGGTTAAATTATTAGCTTCTTGCGACATATTTAAGCCAATTTCCAACACCTTTTTGATTTCCGCTTCTAAACCCGCATTACCTTTTACGGATTCTGAATGGATTTCATTCACTCGTTTTTGAAAGCCTTCAATTTGCTCACGGAAAGGTTTCAACAGCGTTTCCAATGCCGTTTGATTGGTTTGATTAAAGGATTGGCTTTTTTCTTCCAAAATACGGTTAGCTAGATTTTGGAATTCCACGCCTAGTTGTTGTTTGGATTGCTCAATATGCTGTTGCTGTTCGGCAAAATGCTTTTCTTTTTCGGAAAGGGTGGTTTTGAGCTCCGTTAATTCTTGTGAAAGTGCGGTCAATTTTTCCAGCGTTTTTTGCTGCTCTTGTTCTTTTCTAAGTAGATTTTCCTGAGCTTGTTGCAATTGCCCTTTCAAGCTTTCGGCTTGTGCTGACGCTATCCCAAAGCGTTCTTTTAATGCGGTGATTTGCCCGCCAATTTGATCGTGACGGAACTGTTCTTCATCCAATTCTTTTTCTAAATATTGGATTTTTTCATCACGTTCATTAAGGCGAGTTTGCAATCCTTCTGCATGGGTTTGTACTTTCACGGCTTGTTGTTCTAGTTGATTTTTGAGCGCACTTAAGGAATCAAAACGCTCCGCTAATTGATTGTAATCTTCGATGGTTTTATTGAGATCTTGTTGTAATTCTTGCGTATCTCGTTTGCTGCGGCTTAATAGAAAAAGCATTACAATACTGATAAAAACCAGCACGGCAATGATAATTAAATATTGATTAGACGTGAGTTCTGACATAAATAGGCTCCTGGAAATAGAAAAATTTTAGCATATTCCCAGAAACTTTTTAAAAATTAAGAGGATTTTCATTAGATAAGAAAAGTGCGGTCAAAAATAACCGCACTTTTTAGGAAGATTAGTAGTTTGAGTTAATCAATACTTCTTCGCCGTAGCCACCAAGGGTTGGCATTGGTTGATAAGTTGAGTTAGCGGCACGCATTAAACGAATACCACGAATACCTGCTTCTTTTGCGGCTAGGATATCGTCATCGCTGTCACCATAGTGAATACTCACTTTGTGCTCAATAATACCCGGTGTTTTGTTATATTTAGTTGGAAGTTTGCGACCACCCATGAATTCTACAGGATGCATGTCTTTAATATTAAAGGCTTTTTGTAGCACTGGTGTCACACCATCTTTATCGCCTGCTGTACGACCGGTAATGAAATAAATTTGGTCACCACGTGCTTGGTGCATATTAATTAAATCCACCGCAATTTGTTTTGGAATAGAATATTGGTCACAACCCGCATTTACTTCATTCCAGAAATCTTGATTTTTTAAGTAATCATTTTTACCTGGTGAGTATTTTTCTTGGCCGTGATAGAAACAAGGGCTACTGAAAAGGACGGTATCGTCAATGTCGAAGCTCACATTAATGGGTGCTTTGCCTTCCAATTCTTTTTTCAATTGGTCAACAGAGATCCAGTGAATCGGTTTTTGCTCAGTCATTTCACGAGCATTCGTACCTTGTTCAGTGTAAGGTTCTTTGTTTGATGCAAAAGTAGAGACTGCGCTTGCCGCTAAAATTGCAATGGCAGAAAGTTTAAGTAAATTTTTCATGTTTTCCTCATTAAGTAGTTTGTTTTACTTGTAACAAATCATATCCCTTTAAAATATGGGTGTGAAATAATAGCAATCGTTTGCTATTTAAAAAAGTGATCTTTGTCACATTTTTTTGAGATGGTTGTTTAATAAAGCATCAAAGAAAAATTTCCCCTTGAATTTGGTGGAATCGATCGCCATATAACGAATAACTTTTCTTAAAAGAAGGATAAAAAGAATGACAACAATTGTAAGCGTACGTCGTAATGGCCAAGTGGTTGTTGGGGGCGATGGACAGGTTTCACTAGGCAATACAGTGATGAAAGGGAATGCCCGTAAAGTACGCCGTTTATATAATGGCAAAGTTTTAGCCGGTTTCGCAGGCGGCACAGCTGATGCGTTCACCTTATTTGAATTATTCGAACGTAAATTAGAAATGCATCAAGGGCATTTGTTAAAAGCTGCTGTAGAATTAGCCAAAGATTGGCGAACCGATCGTGCGTTACGCAAGTTAGAAGCAATGTTGATTGTGGCGGATGAAAAAGAAAGTTTAATCATTACCGGTATTGGTGATGTGGTGCAACCAGAAGCCGATCAGATTTTAGCCATTGGTTCTGGAGGTAATTATGCATTATCGGCAGCCCGTGCGTTGGTGGAAAATACCGATTTATCAGCTCGTGAAATTGTGGAAAAATCGTTAAAAATTGCCGGTGATATTTGCGTGTTTACCAATACAAATTTCACTATCGAAGAATTACCGAATAAATAAGGAAAAATTATGTCTGAAATGACCCCTCGTGAAATTGTTTCCGAATTAGATCAACATATTATCGGCCAAAAAGAGGCGAAAAGAGCAGTTGCGATCGCGTTGCGTAACCGTTGGAGAAGAATGCAGTTGCAAGAGCCACTTCGCCATGAAGTGACCCCTAAAAATATTTTAATGATTGGTCCAACTGGTGTGGGTAAAACCGAGATTGCACGCCGTCTTGCAAAATTAGCTAATGCACCGTTCATTAAAGTGGAAGCAACGAAGTTCACCGAAGTGGGCTATGTAGGGAAAGAAGTGGATTCCATTATCCGTGATTTAACGGACAGTGCGATGAAATTGGTTCGCCAACAAGAAATTGCGAAAAATCGTGCGAAAGCAGAAGATGCAGCGGAAGATCGTATTTTAGATGCATTATTGCCACCGCCAAAAAATCAATGGGGTAAAGTGGAAAACCACGATACCAATAGCAGCACTCGCCAAGCATTCCGTAAAAAATTACGTGAAGGACAATTAGACGATAAAGAAATCGAAATTGATGTGTCTGCGGGCGTTTCAATGGGTGTGGAAATCATGGCACCTCCAGGCATGGAAGAAATGACTAATCAGTTGCAATCCATGTTCCAAAGCCTGGGTTCGGATAAAACTAAAAAACGCAAAATGAAAATTAAGGATGCATTAAAAACCTTAATTGACGATGAAGCGGCAAAATTGATTAATCCAGAAGAATTGAAACAAAAAGCTATTGATGCCGTTGAGCAAAACGGTATCGTGTTTATTGATGAGATCGATAAGATCTGTAAAAAAGGTGAATACAGTGGGGCGGATGTTTCACGTGAGGGTGTGCAACGTGATTTATTACCATTAGTGGAAGGTTCAACGGTTAATACCAAACACGGTATGGTAAAAACCGATCATATTCTCTTTATTGCATCGGGCGCATTCCAAGTGGCTCGTCCATCAGATTTAATCCCAGAGTTGCAAGGTCGTTTACCGATTCGTGTTGAGTTGTCTGCATTAACGGCGGAAGATTTTGAGCGTATTCTAACTGAGCCAAATGCGTCTTTAACAGAACAATATAAAGCGCTTATGGCGACAGAAGGCGTGAGCATTGAGTTTACACAAGATGCGATCAAGAAAATTGCCGAAGCCGCCTTCCGTGTGAATGAGAAAACAGAGAATATCGGTGCAAGACGTTTACATACCGTTATGGAACGTTTAATGGATAAAATCTCATTTGATGCGAGCGAAATGGACGGTCAAACCGTGAATATCGATGCCGCTTATGTGATTGAGGCATTGGGCGAAGTGATTGAGAATGAAGATTTAAGTCGATTCATTCTGTAATGAAAGTTTAGATAAAGAAAAAGTGCGGTTATTTTTAACCGCACTTTTTTTATCTCTAGTTTTATTTCTAGATTAAGATTAGTGACCGCCGCAACCACAGCCGCCATGACCGTGTCCGTGATCATGATCGTGTTTATGACCACCGCCACAGCAACCGTCGTGCCCATGATCGTGATCATGGTGGGGATGACCGTGACCGCCGCCCCCACACCC
>ERZ1645004.413-NODE-413-length-9678-cov-3.385223_pt1 | contig 9678 bp, 9 predicted proteins | sample MGYA00579304_ERZ1645004 | MGnify/ENA primary metagenome ERZ1645004 (study PRJEB40715, sample SAMN01906944) | human oral metagenome | study: EMG produced TPA metagenomics assembly of PRJNA78025 data set (Human Oral Subgingival Plaque Microbiome).
CCCATACGAGTCAAACGGATTTTAACTGCCATTTTTAAATTTCTCTTTTCTGTTTTATATTTTAGTAAATAACAAAGCTATTTACTGACAGATATTATCTTACCATAGTTTTATGAAGGTGTCAAGAAAAAAACTTGACAGGATTGATTTTTGTTTCACTGGAAAACTGCATCATTCTTTTCGGTTGTCTGAGTTAATAAGCCAGCTTGATCCATTTCACGAATCAATTGTTTTATTTGAGATTCTTTACCGGGTTTTACAGTGATCGTATAAATGTTCCTTATGGCTGAATTATCCTGGATATCAACCAAGGTCAAAGCCTTCTCATAATATTCAATCCCTTTTTTAAGTCTTTCCCGATTGTTCCAATGCAAAATTGAGTAATTTACAGACTGATCTTTCCTAATCTCTTTAAAGTAGTCCCAACTTTTTTCTTCTAAAAACTGATATAAACCAGTATTTAATAATTTTTCCCCGACCTCAGCATAAGAAATATCCTCTAGCTGTACAACATATACCTCAATTCAGTTGTTTGTTCGTTTGGGACTTTCTTTTAGAACAGGGTGACGCTGAATCATTTCTTCTGAAAAATGAACAGTAAATGTAAGTCCTCCACCTTCATAATGATAGCTTCCATCAGATTCAACTTTTTCCGGCTTCAAATCTAGAGAAGTGAAAATTTTTTCGATTTTTGTATTTCCTTCCCTTATATCGCTAGGGGATGCCTTAAAAAGATTAAAAGTTAAGGGATTAAAAGTTGAAAAAAGTATCAAAAGTGAAATTGTTAGAAGAACCGCAAAAGCAATCAAAATTGCTTTTAGGAGTTCAGCTACTTTATCATTCATTTTTTACTCCTTTGAATCTACGATGAACCTCCAACTCGCTCCTATGCAACAACTCAGACCATAAAATTGTCAGGGTTTGGATTTCCCAGAAGGTATTCTCAGACTATTAAAGAAATAGCATATATATTGCATTTCCAATCATGAAAATCGTAAAGAGCCAAAACCAGACAGACATAAAAGCTGAACGAAAGCTTCCGATCTCAGGTTTATTTATTTCTATATAGGCTAAAATCTCTTTGCGAAGACTGTAAAGGAAATAAAGGGCTAGACCACTTCCACCATAGAGTAAGATAACGTGCACAAGTCCAACTAAAACTCCCGGTAAGTGGCTATAAAGCAATGCTAAGCCATCTCCAAGGACAAGATTGTTGAAAATGTGAAGTCCTATAGCCCAGAATACAGAATATTCTAGAGTGACGTAAGAGAAAATGAAACCAACAAAGGTAGCGAAAATGATCTGAGGTAAATTGCCATGAAAAATTCCAAATAAAAGGGAAGAGAAACTGATGGCAAATACTTTTCCATATTTTTCAAAAGTCCTTAGTCCAGCAACTCGGAAAATCAACTCTTCTGATATAGGACCGACAATAGCACTGTATAAAAACATCGTCCAGGTTGTCGAATCTGCAGAAGCAGCCTCAACTGAAGACATTAATGAGAGGCCAAAAATGTTCAAAAAGGATTCAAATACCTGACTAAACAAGTTAAAAAATGTCTGGGCAAGTAAAAGCAAGCTAGTCAGAATAAGAAAAGCTTTTGGTGTCATTGCTCTTTTTTTATGTCTAAGATCAGTGCTAAAAAGTTGCTTCTTACGATATAACCAGAAAATCAAGAGGCCAACCGGTACAGCAAAAAGATACATTCCCCCATCATTTGCTAGAAATTGTGATGCTGCTTCCTTTGCAGCTCGTAAATTGTCCCCTCCATATTGATAAATAAAAATTAGCAGGGTCACAATTGAATAAACAGTTACTACTGCTGACATTGCTAAAGTATACAAGAGACACAAGCCTGAAAATCGAGAAACATCTTTGCGGATTTCTTGATTAGTTTTACTTGTCATAAATATTTCCTTAATTAACTTAGTCATTTAACCTTTTTGCTCAGGAAATACAAGGTCGAAAAAATTCCCTCATAAAGCAAAGCAAAAAGAATAAAGGCGTGCATGAAAAATTCTTCAGGTAGAATCCAAATGACTGGATCCTTAGCCGGGTCAAACATCCAGGTGCTATCACCAACAAAAAGAACTTGATGAAAGAGCGTAAAAAAATTGTCAAAACCAATCAGGAAGACTAGTCCTACTAGAATAAGTGGTAAAAGACAGATTAACAGAAATACTCGTCTGTAGAGACCTAATAATCCCTTTTTGACCACTTTTTTGACAAAGAAGATCAAAGCCGGCAGAGTAACTAGAAAAATAGCTTGCGCCAAGTGAAAGAGGTACTTAACTGCCTGAAAATGATGCAACCCAGCTGCAGACGATCGAAAATCCGGCATCGCTAGCTTTTGACTAAAAGGATTGGTTAGGTAATTCATCAAAATATTAAAATTATACTGAATGGTCTCTGATTTTAAATAAACTTTATCTGGCAGGTTGAAATAAGAAATCTCTATTGGGTATAAGAGCCAAGCCAGATAAATGGTTAACATGATAGCTGTTGCCAGCAAGCACAAGACGCTGGCTGAAAATCTTACCTTATCACGCATCAAATTCCCACTCCGATAGACTAGACAAGACATGTGTCGGCTGGATAGGCAGATTTGGCACCTCTTCTGGCAGTGTAAATCCTGTTGTAACCAAGAGGGTCGGAATACCATTGTCGATTCCCGCTCGAATATCTGTCAGATAGTTATCACCCACCATGACCACTTCTTCACGCGCCAGTCCTAGATGCTCTATGGCTTTTTCCATAATGATAGCATTAGGCTTGCCGATAAAGGTTGGCTCAACCCGAGTGGCAGCTTCCAAGAGAGCATTGATAGCACCCGCTCCCGGCTGTAGGCCTCGCTCCGTTGGAATATTGAGATCTGGATTGGTCCCGATAAAGTGAGCACCCTTTTGAATGGCTAAAGTTGCTATTGTTAGCTTCTCATAGTCCACTTCCCAATCCAACCCCACTACTACATAGTCAGGATTTTCTGTATCTTCTATATAGCCAGCTTCTTCAATGGCATGTTTAAGCCCGACATCTCCGATAACATAGACTTTCTTGCCCAGATTTTTCTCCTGCATGTAATCAATAGTAGCTAAAGTTGCTGTGTAAATGGTATCAAGTGGCGTCTCAATGTTAAAATTCTCAGCTAACATGGTTTGAACCATTTCTGGCGTGCGTGTAGTATTATTGGTCACAAAAAGATAGGGAATACCGCGTTTCTGCAACTCATGCACAAAAGCTTCGCCAGCCGGAATTCTGCTCTTGCCCTTATAAATCGTCCCGTCTAAATCAATCAAATATCCTTTATAAGTCATTTCTACTCTTCCTCATTCTCTTGTTTAAACTCCTGCCATGTCACCAAAGCCTGGGCATTGACCTCGCCGTCACTGGAAATCTGGTGATTACTTTGTAGACCCTCTAGGTCATAGCTAGAAGCAATCATACCACCCGGTCGAACTTCCTTGACATACTTGAGATTGATTTTCTTAGGAATATACTTCATAAGGAAGTCCGCTCCCATAACCTCAAAGATCCAGTCCAGATACTTGCTATTATTGACATGCCCATTCATATCCAAGTCGTAAAAGCGCACATGGTAGTCCTTGCTGACAGGATTCTCCAAAGCTGGATACTTGGGACCGCGCAGTAATTTCTTGGAAAAATCAGACTGATAAGGAGCAACAATCTCTGGCTCAACTGCGTGAACCTTGCGGCTATCTCGATCCATAAGGACAAAGGTCGCCATCATCTGGATAATGGCCTCACCTGCTTCACCAAAAATCGTAAAGCGACGGTAGCAAAAGAGCCGGTTGTAGCTCAGGGCTTCAGTCTCGATGGTAATTTCCTCTGCAAATCGTGGCAGACGTGTTACATCGATATCGTAATCCGTGATAATCCAAACTAGGTTATACTGATCCAGCATATCCTTGTCACTGACGCCAAGCTCGATTGACTGCATCCCCGATACCTGCAAGGACAGCAGGATGACATCTGGAAGCTTGATATGGCCATTCATATCTGCCATATCAAAAGGAATTTTCATTTTCATTTGATAAGTTAAGCCCATGATTTACTCCAATATAAATTTCTCAGCAACCGTATCGCCCAAAAAGAGGCCTTGTTTGGTCATACGAACGATGTCTCTGTCCGGCACTAGCAAGCCCTGCTCAGTCAGTTCAGCCACAACTGCTCCGTATTGATCTTCAAAGGAAAGGCCGAATTTTTCCTCAAAGCGCTTTTTAGAAACACCTGATTTCTTCCGCAGTCCTAGAAACATCTCTTCTTCTATCTTTTCTTTCAGCGTCAGCACTTCTTCCTGCACGCGGGCATTGCCCACTTCCACCGCCTGAAGATAATGACGAATGGGACCGTGGTTTTTATAACGAACACCATTGACATAACCAGACGCTCCCGCTCCGATACCATAATACTCCGCATTGTCCCAGTACATGAGATTGTGACGGCTCTCAAAGCCTGGCTTGGAAAAGTTAGAAATCTCATAATGCTCAAAACCCGCCTTTCCCAGCTCAGCTATAATGTATTCAAACATCTCTGCTTCCAAATCTTCTTTAGGCAAAGGCAACTTCCCACGCCGCATCCGATTCATGAAGACTGTATGATTTTCCAAAATCAAGCTGTACAGACTCATGTGGGGAATGTCCAGGGCAATAGCCTTAGCTACATTGGTTTTCACATCTTCCATAGTCTGCTTGGGCAGGGCATAAATCAAGTCAATTGAGATATTGTCAAAACCTGCTTTTTTGAGATTAGCTATATTCTCATAGATATCCTTTTCCAAGTGACTGCGGCCAATTTGCTTAAGCATGCGGTCATTGAAGGTCTGTACACCCAGAGAAACCCGATTGACAGGCGAGTCTTTGAGTACAGCAATCTTCTCCTGATCTAAGTCCCCAGGATTGGCTTCAATGGTCAGCTCCTCAAGATAAGACAAATCAAGCTTATCCGTCAGCTTTTCCAGTAAAAAAGCCAACTGAGGAGCAGATAGAGCTGTCGGAGTTCCGCCACCGATATAGAGGGTACGGAGCTTTTTGATATCGTAAGAATCATACTCCTCGATCAAATGCTCTAGATAACTATCCACCGGCTGATTTTTGATAAAAACCTTGGAAAAATCGCAGTAATAACAAATCTGAGTACAAAAAGGAATATGCACATAAGCAGAGGTTGGTTTGGTTTGCATAGTACTTATTATACCATATATTATAGACAGTCAAGTGAGAAAGTTATCTTATATTTGGTATTAGAAAAGTAGCAAACGATTTGTTTGCTACTTTTCTTATTACGATGTGAATTTCTTGTTAGCTAAGATATTTCTTTAACTTTCCGTATTTATCCGCCAGCTGGTAGCTGTTTTTCTTTCTTGGATAAACTTACTGTAGATACCTTGTTTAGCTAGTAAGTCTTGGTGTTTACCCTGCTCGACAATGCGGCCTTGATCTAGCACCAAAATCTGGTCTGCATGCTCAACCGTCTTGAGTCGGTGGGCAATCATGATAATGGTCTTATCGCGAGTCAAAGCTTGAATAGCCTGCATGAGGGCTTCTTCGTTTTCTGGGTCAACATTGGCTGTTGCTTCATCCAGAATGATAATAGGTGCATCCTTGATAATAGCCCGTGCAATGGAAATGCGCTGACGCTCACCTCCAGAAAGACTAGCACCTCCTTCACCAATCTTGGTGTCATAGCCATCAGGCAGTGAGATGATAAAGTCATGACAGGCTGCTTTCTTGGCAGCCTCTATCACTTCTTCCTGACTGGCCTCCGGCTTGCCAAAACGAATGTTATTGGCAATGGTATCTTCAAAGAGATAGACGCTCTGAAAGACAAAGCTGAAATTCCGAATCAGACTGTCATAGCTGTAATCCCTAACATCATGCCCGCTTAGACTGATACTTCCCTGGTCCACATCCCAGAAGCGGGCAATGAGGTTGCAGAGCGTTGTTTTGCCTGATCCAGAAGGTCCAACCAAGGCAGTTGTCGTTTTTTCTGGAATGGTGAGAGAAACCTGGTCAATGATTTTCTTATTTCCATAAGAGAAGCTAACGTCTCTCAGCTCAATCCGACTGCTCTTAGGCTCAATATCCTGACCGCTGATGTCCATCGGCTGGATAGCCAAGACTTGATTGACCATATCAACCGACAAATCAACAATGCGCAGGAGAGAAGAGAAAGAGCCAACGCCGTCTAGATTTTCATAAATCATAAAACCACTGACAATCATCATAATGGTTACCAGCAGCTCCATACTGCCATTGAGATAAAAATAGATAGAGAAAAGCCCCATAAAGAGACCGGTCAGCTTGGTCACCATGCCCTGGAGGGCAATGTAAGGTGAGGTCACAAGTGTCATTTTGGTATCTAGCTGACTCTTGCCTTCAATAGCCTTGGACAGCTTCTTGGCAGAACGGTTGACCAGATTGTAGTTCTTAACTTCAGCAATTCCTTGGCTGTACTCCAAAACAACGGCTACCAGGTCCATATCCGCCTGATACTTGTCATCTGAAACCTTGCCAACTTGCCAACGCATGAGGGTATTTGGCAAGAGAAAGAGGACGAGACCCACCAAGAGAACCAGTCCAACCCGCCAGTCATAGAGAAAGACCAAAATAGTGATGAGACCAGTCGTCAGAAATCCCTGCACTGTCATCATAACCACTCGCGTAGCTACATCAGACAGCCCTTCCAGCGTATTAGTCGTAACACTGGTAATCTTGCCCAAGCTATTTTGATTAAAGTAACCCATGGGCAGATAGCGCATGTGCTCGGCAATTTCAATCCGCTTCTGAGCACAGGTATGATAGCCCGCCTCCGTCTGCAGCATGGTGATTTTCAAGGTAATCCAGACGTTTAGAACAGTGGATACCAACATGATACCCAGAGCCAGCCAGAAGGTCTGCATAGAAAGATTCTTCTCAATCAGTCCCATAACGACTAGGCCAATTGCTGGAATGCGCAGAGCAATAATAAAGGACTTGATGATGCCTAGATAAATAGATTGATAAAATTTCTTACGATCCGCTACCGTACAGAAATCAAAGAATTTCTTCAGTATATTAAGCATGAGTCAGCCCCCCTTCCATCTCATCACTATCCCTAGTAGCTATATGGACTTGCCACATGGAAGCATAAAGCGGACTTGCTGCCAGTAATTCTTCATGTCGTCCTCTAGCTTCAATCCGACCATCATTAACCAGGACTATCTGGTCTGCACTCATAATCGTAGACATTCTGTGGGCAATGACAATCAAGGTCCGTCCCTCAATCAGACGAGCTAGACTAGACTGAATCCGTGCTTCATTTTCCGGATCTGTATAAGCAGTCGCTTCATCTAAGATAAGAATCGGCGCATCCTTAAGCATGGCACGGGCGATGGCAATCCGCTGACGCTCCCCACCAGATAGATGACCACCACCAGAGTCTACCTGAGTTTCAAAACCATCTTCCAAGTTCATGATAAAGTCATAACAGCCACAGCGACAGGCAATTTCGATGACCTCTTCATCAGAAGCTGCTGGATTTCCCATCCGGATATTTTCCATAATAGTCTCATCAAAGAGATAGTTATCCTGAGTCACGTAAGCAATCTGCCGACTGTAATAGTCTAGCGGAAGCTGGCGAATATCCAAGCCACCATAGGTAATCTGACCAGAACTGACATCCCAGAATGAAGCTAGAAGCTTGGCAATTGTAGACTTACCTGAGCCTGATGGCCCAACTAAAGCATTGATGCTACCAGCCTTAATATCTAGCGAAATGTCGTGCAGTACTTCCTCTTCATCTGTATAGCCAAAGCTGACATCCGTCATGACCAGATCCCTTCCTTTTGGAAGCTCTCTCAGCTCCTGAGGCCTTTTCAAATCAGGCTTTTCCAAAATATCAATGACTTGACCAAAAATAGTCCCGATTTTCCGTAAATCGTCCATGTAGCTAGCTACTAAAATCAGAGGAGTCAGAAGACTGAGCGACAGAATAATCATTAGAATAAAATTGCCGGCAGTCAAGCTACCTTGCAGATAGAAATAACAGCCAGCCGGTAGTAGAAAGAGCAAGCCTGATGGCAGAAAAGCAGTCACAATCCCCATCTCCAGATTGAACTTGCGCATCCACTCAATAAAGCAGTCTGCTCCTTCTCTAGCAGCTGTCACAAACTTATCATAAGAAAATTTTTCCTTGCCAAAGACCTTGATAACCTCAATCCCATTGATGTATTCCACCGCTGTATCATTGAGCTTTTTGGTCTTGACCAGAGTATTTTGATAGTCCGCTTCGCTATTGGCAGCCATCCGTATATAAGCAAATGCCACAATAGGAATTGTCAGGAGAGACAGCAAGGTCAGCCGCCAATCAATGATCAGCATGGCAATGAGGACAATAATCGGAGCAAAAATTCCAGCAGTAAACTCTGGAATCAGGTGAGCCAAGGTCGTTTCAGTTGCATCTACCCGCTCAACGATAATGTTCTTATAACTGCCTGATGACTGACTAAGCACTGTACCTAGAGGTAGCCTAGCCAGCTTGTCTGTCAGGCGATGCCGCATTTCCGCTAGAATCTTAAAAGTAGCCGTATGCGACAGCATGGTGGAAATACCGTGGAATCCCCAGTAGCCAATCCAGGCCAGACCTGCCCAAGCTGACTGCTGCAGGTAGAAATCCCAGTTTTTATTGCCAGCTAAGAGCTGATTAATCATCCCGCCAATAAAGAAATAAGGCAGAAATCCTGAAAGCACAGAGGCAAAAGCAAAGATCAGACTGAGCACAAAATATATCTTATGAAGGGAGACAAAGTCCCAGATCCAAGCAAGAGTAGATTTTTTCTTCATAGAATTTCCTTCTTTCTATCAAAAACCTAGCAAACCTCCCCAGTCAAACAAGTCCATGATGGAATGGCAAAATTCCAGCGCCTGCTCTTGGGGCCAGTCTTGCGCCAAAGGCTCAAATACAGCTGTATAATAAGCTGTCATGCACGATCGCAGAAACTCGTATTTGACCAAATGATTAATTCTCTCCTCTTTGTAAGCCAGCTCCAAATAGCGATAAGTCTCGTCTGAAGCCAACTGAGGCAGACTCGTCCTGAAGTCCGCTTGCGAAGAACCCTGAGATTTAAAGAGCAAGAGCTGCATAATATCCTTATGCTCATAGAGAATCCGCATCAGGGACTGGAGATCTTCCAAGCGATGGTCCCACATATCAGACAGATGTCCCTCTTCTAGGAAAGCATAGTCACGTCGCTTCTGCTCTTGTCCATACTGGTCTAAGGCTATCAGAGTAGGCTCAAGCAGGGTAGCAAAGAGAGTGTCCTTACTCTCATAGCGCTTATAAAGAGCCCCAGTCGTCAAGCCAGCAGCGCGACAAATTCTCCGCAGTGAAGCATCCTGATAGCCATAAGCTAAGAACTCACTCCTCGCGCTTTCCAAGATTTTTTCGTTTAACTCATCTGTTTCTTTTTTCATGATTTTAAATTGATAACACTGTTATCACCTTTCTTCTTTTATTATAAATTCTGACAATTTAACTGTCAAGGAAAAACAAAAAAGACCGAGAAATATTTTCATCGGTCCAGTACTATTACTTTTCCTCTTGTAAACATGACAAAAGAGGCTGAGACAAAAGTCCTAGCCTCTCAATTGTCTTTGGATTGTCGAGCAAGACGCAGTGGT
>ERZ1645004.415-NODE-415-length-9619-cov-9.455144_pt1 | contig 9619 bp, 9 predicted proteins | sample MGYA00579304_ERZ1645004 | MGnify/ENA primary metagenome ERZ1645004 (study PRJEB40715, sample SAMN01906944) | human oral metagenome | study: EMG produced TPA metagenomics assembly of PRJNA78025 data set (Human Oral Subgingival Plaque Microbiome).
GCGCCTGGCGGCCCCCCCCCCCGCCGCTGACACAGATCGCGGCGACGGTCCTGCCCCTCCTGGGGCAGATGTTCTCCATGGTGGCCGCCGCCGTCGCCCCGGTGATTGACCAGATCGCGAACATCCTGGTGCAGGCGCTGAACCTGCTCATGCCCATCCTGATGAACCTGGTCAACGCAGTCATGCCGGTGATCGTGCAGGTGATTGCTGCGATCATGCCGCCTCTCCAGCGGGTCATCTCCGCGGTGATGTCCGTGATCTCGGCGATTCTGCCGCCCCTGGTGTCCATCATCGGGACGGTCATCAGCGTCATCACGCCGATCATCGCGGCGGTCCTCCCGGTCCTCGCCCGCCTGATTGGCACGGTCATCAACTGGATTTCCTCGTGGATTTCCGTCATGTCCAGCGTCCTCGTCCCGGTGATTAACGTCGTCGCCTCTGTCATTAACGTGTCAGTGCGGGCCATGGGCGCGGTCTGGATGTGGCTGTGGAACAACGTCATCAGCCCGGTCATTAACTGGATCACCAACAAGATTCAGGGCTGGTCTGATTTCCTGACCAACACGGTGAAGCCGGCCATCAATACTGTCGTTAATGGCATCAAGGATGCTTTCAACGGCATGAAGGACGGCATTTCCAACGCCTTCGATAAGGTCAAGTCCGCGGCCGCTAAGCCCATCAACTTTGTCATCAATACCGTTTACACGAACGGTATTAAGTGGCTTGTTGACAAGGTCATGGAGAAGCTCGGTCTTGAGCTGCGGATGCCGACCGTCAGCCCGATCGCCGGGTACGCGACTGGTGGTGTCCTCCCGGGCTACAGCCCGGGCAAGGACATCTACCACTTCGTGTCCCCCGACGGTGGCGGCTCACTGGCCCTGTCCGGCGGTGAGGCAATCATGCGGCCCGAGTGGACGCGCGCCGTCGGCGGGCCCCGCATGGTCGCCGCGATGAACTGGGCGGCCCGCCGTGGCCGCCCCATCCCCGGCGGGGATGCTGGCATCAGCGCCTTCGCTGACGGCGGTATCTGGGGCTCCATCAAGTCCGGCGCGAAGAGCGCATGGGACTGGGTCTCTGACAAGGCGTCCAAGGCGGCCGACATCATCGCTGACCCCCTCGGCGCGGTCGAGAACCTCATCCGGGTGCCGGTGAACAAGCTCATCGACGGCGGCAACTTCGGTGGCGCTTTCTGGGAGGCCGGCAAGGCCATCCCCAAGAAGATCATCGACGGTGTCGCCGACTACGTGAAGGGCAAGACGGAGCACATGGTGGCGTCCGACCTGGTCGGACAGGCCCGCCTGGCGATCGGCACCCCCTACGTGTGGGGTGGTGTGGACGTGCCCGGCGGCGTCGACTGCTCGGGCCTGATCGTGTGGGCGCTGCGTGCGCTCGGCCACAACGTGCCCCGTCACACGGCCAGCACGTTCCAGGCCAACTCCACACCGGGCAACCCCAACGTGCCCGGCACGTTGCTGTTCTGGGGTGGCTCCGTCGGTGGCGGGGGTGCTCATCACGTCGCCGTCGCCTCCGGCAACGGCATGATGATTGAGGCCCCGACCTTCAATGTTCCGGTTCGGGAGATTCCCATTTACGGGAGCCCGAGCGCCGGCATCTTCAAGTATGACAGCGGTGGTTGGCTCCAGCCGGGAACGCAGGTTGTCACCAACCAGACCCGGCAGCCGGAGGCTATTTTCACGGGCGGGCAGTGGTCCAAGATCGACCAGCTCCTAGCCCGCGAGAACCACGCCCCGGACACCCTGGTGATCCGCGACGTCGATGACCGGCTCATCGGCCGGATGAAGCTCGAAGCGGAGCGTGTCGCCATTGACGCGTCCCGCGACGACTGAGAGGAGCTGCCATGGCGCTCAAGGGCTGGATCGGGGCCGCGTCGGGCCTGCCGTCACTGCTGGTGGACGGGCCGGCCAAGGTCACTGCGGATGATCGTCTGCTCGCCGTCGTCGGCCAGGGCCAGCACCTTGTGGCTGACGGCCTGGCCGCGCCCGGCGTCGAGGTCACCTACCGGGCGGGTGACGACACTGTGTCGCTCACCCGCCCCGTCGGGGACTGGTATGGGGTGCTGGTGGCTGGGGCTGACGGGCGCTCCGCCCCCGGCCTGGCCTACGAGCACAACGGTGACCCGCTGGACTGGGACTCGACGGCGTCGCGCGTCGCCGGGGTCACCCGGTGGGCCATCCGTGACGAGCCCATGACCGGCACCGGAGTCGTCACCTGCACCCCGGTGACCGAGCCGTTCCTGTGGTGGGTGCTCCAGTCGCACGCCCCGATCATGCTGATACCGACGATGCCGGTGCCGGGCGTCCCGCCGAGGACCGTCATCGTCAATGGCGTGACCCGGAAGCGGGTCACGGGCGAGCTCATCGAGGTCACCATCAAATGGATCGAGCATGAGCCCCGCGCCGAGAACACGCCGCAGGGGGCTGTCCCGGTGACCACCTGGGGTGAATGGGCGGACTACGGGGAAGCGCACCCTGACACTCCGGGCTGGCAGGCATGGTCCGCCCTCGAGGTCGCCAAGCGCGTGCAGGGGATGCCATGAGGGCGGGGCCTAGCACTGAGGCCCTAGCCGGCCCTGTCGCCGTCGGAGCCAGGATCGACGTCCACCTAGGCGGCCGTGTCCTCGCCGTCGACGTCCCCTGCGAGGACGTGCAAATCGACTGGGCGTCCGACCGTGTCGTCCCCGGGAAATTGACATATACCTGCCCGTCAGGGTGGGTGCCCGAGTCGCCCGGGGCTGCCCTCAACAACTACGGGCAGCGCAGCCATGTCACTGCCCTGCTCGAGACCCGGGAGGGCCGCGACGAGGTCGACCTCGGATGGTGGCAGCACCAGTCCTGGGACGAGCAGGACAACGGGTCGGTCAAGGTCGAGGCGCTGGACCTGATGCAGCTCCTCGAGCAGGACCCGATGCCCTGGCCCTCGTCCCCGCCTCGCGGCGCGACAGCCCTGTCTGAGGCGCAGCGGCTCGCCGGCACCCTCCCGGTGGTGCTGGACCCGGGCGCCCCAAACCCGAGAGTGCACCCGAACACCCAGTGGGGGCACTCCCGGTCCGAGGCCATCCGGGACCTGTGCCAGGCGCGGGGACTCAACTACGCGGTGAAGGCCGACGGGTGCCTGCACCTGTGGGCACAGACCGACGGCTCCGAGCCGGTAGCCCGCTACAGCGGGCGTGACCTGCTCGTGGAGGCGCCCCGCAAGAGCGTGGAGCGCCGCCCGAACCGGTGGGTCGTCGTCGGCAGCCCACAGCAGGAGGACCAGCGGAAACCGGTCATCAAATGGACCGGCACCGCCGTATCAGCGTCCTGGCCCTACGAGCCGCACCTCTACGGGTGGGTCACGGACCGGAGGGAGTTCAACGCCGCATCGTCGGCGATCGCGGTCAGGAAGGCGGCTGGCACCTACATGCGGCACGCCCTGGAGGCCGCCTCCAAGCGGTCGGTGGCGATCGCCGCTGACCCCCGCCTGGAGGCCGGCGATGTGATCGCCGTCCACACGGACGCCGGTGAGGTCATCGTCGGCAAGGTCATCGCCTACTCCCTGCCGGTGGACAAGCCCGGTGGGCACATGAGAGTCGACGTCGAGGAGCTCGCATGGTGATGCCGAATCTCTGGCTGGACCGTAAGCCGTCCCCCAGGACGTCGGCGGCGTCGCAGCAGGCGTCCTACGGGTCCGGCTCGCAGGCGGGCACGTGGGCCACTGGCCGCGTCCTCGACGTCCTGGATGGCGGCATGGTGCGCGTCGAGCTGCCGGCGGATGACCCCGTGAGTGAGGTCGTGGCCCCGGCCGACGGCGGCGTGACCGCGGTCGGTGCTGAGTGTGTCTGTCTACAGGACGGCACCGGCCGCGTCTACCAGGTGGTCTCACCGGCCTCCCTGCCTGAGGGTGGGCAGGCCCGGCCCACCGGGGTGACGGGGCAGATCGCCCTGGAGGCGGCCGGCACCAAGGCCGAGCTTGACGCCGCCAAGGCCGAGATCGACGCGGCGCAAAAGCGCCTGTCCGACGAGGTCAAGGCCGCGAAGGACGCCGCGAAGACGTCGAGCGAGGCGGCCGCCAACGCCCTGAAGCGGGCAGGTGACCGGGTGACCGTGGGTCCCCAGGGACCGGACTCGCCGGCGGACGGTGACCTGTGGGTCGTGGCCGGGGAGAATCACCAGGCCACCGGCGTCAAGGTGTGGTCCGCCGCTGCGAAAGCGTGGCAGGACTACCTGCTGGTTGCCGGCCGCGTTCTCGTGCCCGGCAGCGTCGGGAGCGTGGAGATCGCCGACGGCGCGGTCAACGCGAGCAAGGTCGTCGCCTCGGAGGAGCTGTGGGCGAAGATCGGCGTGTTCGCGAAGGTCACGACCGCGATGCTCCAAGCCGGGCAGGCGAAGATCACCGGGGAACTGCTGGCTGACACGATCCGCCTGTCTACGCGGATCGTGGCCGGTGACCCGTCGGGTGATGCGGCGATCATGGACTCCACGGGCCTGCACGTGGTGAAGACGGTCGGCGGGCAGCCGAGTGAGGTCGTGACCCTAGGGACGGCCGGGCAGGATTTCCTGTCCATCACGGGCACCGACGGGCTCGCTAAGGCGACGATCACCGGCGACGGCGAGGTGACCGCACAGTCTCTCTCTGTCGTCGACCGCCTCGTCTGGCGCGGCACGGACCTGGCCGAGACCCTGGCCGCTCTCCCCCGCGGCGTGGTCGCCTGGGGCTCCGCCTGGCCTTGGGGTGGCAGCAACCGGCACATAGTCCGCTCTGTCGATTCACTCTATGAGCTCATCGTCGACCTCGAGGCGGGCCGCATGTACCAGGTGGAGGAGCTGGTCACCTGGTACGCGGGCAAGGCGAACGCCATGCTCGAGGCTAGGTTGCAGTGCTCGCCGGTCAACGGCGGCGCGCAAGACACGTTTGAGCAGCGTATCCGTGTCGTGTCCGAGAACCGGAACCAGTTGCAGACCAGCCACGTGACTTTCCAGCCGTGGACGCCGTCGACGTCGGGCACGTACCGGTTGCTGTTCCTGGCCGCGTCGGCCTACGGGGCTGAGGGCGTCGTGCTCACGGTGGAGGACTCGAGCCTGCCGCAGCCGCATGCGTGGGTTCGTGACCTGGGGCTGGCCGTGGAGCCGACGCTTCAGGTGAACAAGTCCGTGTCGTTGGGTGCGCCGAAGCCGTCGGAGCAGCCAACACCTAAGCGCAACTATGTCAAGACGTACCGGTCGAATTGGTGGAAGGCGTATTCCAATGGCAGCCCGGATTCGTCCTGGCCTGACAATATGCCGCAGGGCTCGTATTCGCGGTGGAGCTATAACAGCTTGATTGGGTTCCCGAATATGACTGGGGACTTGGCTGGTGCGACGATCACGAATATGCGCGTGTACGCCTACGCGAAGCACTGGTATGGGCAGACTGGCGTCGCTTCTATTGGGTCGCATGGTTTCCAGTCCGCGCCCGGCTCGTATTCCGGTGGCGGCAACAGGTGGTATGAGTCCGGTGGCTGGGGTCGTGGTGACGGCCGTTGGATTCAGATTCCCCGAGACCAGTGGAACGGCTGGAAGGGCGGTTATTTCCGCGGAATCTCTTTCGAGACCAAGGGGAGCGCGTCTTACGGCTACTGGTCGCACGATTTGACTATCGAAGTCTCCTACACCAAGTGAAAGGTGGAAAGGAATGCCAGCGAATCACTGGAAGGGAATTCCTATTCCCGAGGCGGGCGATGACCTCCTGTCCGCGTGGCCGAACGCCCTGGACGCCGCGGGCGTGATCTTCCCCGCCCAATCCGTTGCGGCCGCAAGGGAAATCCTGTCTAAGGCCGAGGCTATCGGGCATCCGCCGACGCCCGCGCACCCCGCATACGTCGACGTCGGGGGGGTTCTCTACCGCTCTGACGGGTCGAAAAACGGCGAGCGCTGGGTGCTCAGGCCCATCAATGAAGTGCAGGCCGTAGAGGCCAGCGTGGTTATTAACAACACGCTGAAACTGAACAACGGCCAGTATTCGGGCGCGGCGCAGGTCGATTTAGGGGTACGCCCCTACGACAGAATTGTCCAGATTTCGTTCACAGTCTGGGCAAGGGTAACGGCTGGCGATATCGACGCCACCGTTTTCCTACTGGATCGGCCTTACCGGGCTCGTTTCCCCAATGATTCCACGGGCTCCACGGTCACCGTCACTGGTGTTCGTGTTGTGCCCGCCGGTCAGGACCCGAAGATTCGCGCTGGTTTTACCGGCGCGTACGGAACAGGCGGGACTCTCAGCATTTCCGGAGATTCCGCCTACAGCACACTATTCGCACTAGCCAATCCAAGGAGCATGGCATGACCACACCGGGATATCTGGACACGTCGGAGCGCGGCCTCCGATTCATGAATGACACCGATTTTATCGCGCTGGCAAATCGGGTCTCTGACGAGGCCAGCCGCCGCGAGTACCTGCGCGACTGTAAGGCGGAGGTTGATGCACGGATCGATGCCTATGAGAAGTCGGTCTCTCATGAGGCCAAGAACATCAAGGATTTGCAGCAGGGCGCGATGGTGGGACCGGGTGAGCGGATCATTGTCGACGGCAAGACCTACAAGAACATTGCTCGCGCCTGGCTCAACCCATTTAAGGCAGGTCCGGTCAATTTTGCTGCCGGCTGGGAGGAGCAGCAGGGAGGCGTAGCGTGAGCGTCGCTTCAGTAACTGCCGAGATCGCGCGGGAAATCTGTGACAACCAGCCCGTCGGCTACAGCCAGGGGGAGGACCGGCGCACCTGGTACGCGGCGGCCGACGCCCATGGTCGAGTCTCCAGTCCGCAGAACGCGGACTGTTCGAGCCTGGTCGCTGGGTCGATCTCCTACGGCCTCCACCACACCTATGGCGTGCCATGGGGCCACAAAGCCCTGTTGGAAATCAACGATTTTTGGACGGGGAACCTCCGGTCCGGTATGGAGGCCCGAGGCTTCGAGGAGGTCAACTGGCCCAACGAGAGCCTGACGCCGGACGGCGGTTTCCGGGTGGGTGACATCGTCCTCAGCGCAGCGAATGAAGGTGGCGTCGGCCACGTCATCGTGATCGTCGAGGACGGTTACGACCCGCTTGAGTCGGAGGCGTGGATCGCCGAGACTGGCGACATATACGGGGAGCGCGGTGACCAGACCGGCCAGGAGACCCGCACCGAGCGGTACAGCGAGCACCCGCACACGCTGCGTGGGGCGTGGACGTCCTGTCACCGGTTCAACGAGGGCAAGTTCCTCCAGCAGTGGCCTGAGTTCGCGAAGGGGAAGCCGGCCTCCAAGCCGGCCGCCCCGGCAGCCCCATCCGTCCCGGCTCACGCGCACGGTATCGACATCTCCAGCCACCAGGGTGGGCTCAATATCGCCGCGATCTGGGCTGATTTCGTCATCGTCAAGGTCACGGAGGGCACTGGCTACGTCAATCCGTTCTGGCAGCAGCAGGCGGAGGCGACGCTGGCCGCCGGGAAGAGATTGGGCCTCTACCACTTCGCGAACGATGAGGACGCGGGCGAGCAGGCCCGCTACTTCCTCGACCGCGCCAAGAGCTACGCGGGCCGCGCTACGTTCTGGCTGGATTGGGAGGCGAGCGCCGTCGGGCTCGGCCCCGGCCCCGCGCTGGCGTTCCTGAACCAGGTGGCAGCCGAGACGAAGAGCACGCCGGGTTTCTACACCTACCAGAACGTGCTGGGCTCCTACGACTGGTCGGCCGTCGCTGCTCGGTACCCGCTGTGGGTGGCCGGCGGCCCGGACTACTCGGACTATGGCCGCGCCTACAGTGACCCGCCCATCCCGAACGTCCCCTACTGGGGAGGCGGTGCACTAATTCACCAGTACACCGAGGACGGCAGATTGCCGGGCTACAGCGGGACGCTCGACCTGGACCGTCTACGTGACCGGGCAGCCTGGGACCGGATGATCGGCGGCGGCCAGGTCACCGTGAGCGCCCCGGCCGCTCCCGCACCGCAGGTGAGCCCCTACACCGGCAAGAAGAACCGGTCCGACGGTCAGTCGGAGCTGGTCTGCAACGGCGTCTTCGGTATCGCGACGATCGGGCGTCTTCAGCAGGTCATGGGCACCACCGTTGATGGCGTCCTGGACGAGGACGGCAGCCCCGCGGTGGAGCGGCTTCAGTCGTTCCTGAACGCGGCCGTGCAGCCGGACCAGCAGACCGCACTGAACGACGCCCCGCGCCTGGACGTTGACGGCGTCCTTGGGGCTGACACGTGGCGCACGTTGCAGTTCCTCATCATGGCCTGGCACCGCGAGTACCTGCCCAGCGGCTGGGACTTCGCGGACTGGGTTGACGGTGAGGCAGGCCCGGCCACGATCGGCGCTCTCCAGCGCGCCCTCAATAACTCCAAGGCCGGCTCCGGCCGCCTCTGGTGACCACCCATCTAGGAAGGAACACACATGAAGGCTCTCATCTCTGACCCCTTCGTCACGACCGTCATCCTGGGCACCCTGTGGCCCCTCATCCAGGCGGCCCTGGACCGGCCGTGGTGGACCCGAGGACGCCGCGTCGCCCTCGTCGTCGCCGCCGCCGTCGTCCTCACCGTAGGCGCCTGGGCACTCAGCGCCTACCCGCTCCAGGTCGAGCTCCTGGCCGGACAGATCGGCAAGTTCCTCGGCTTTGCATGGGTTGCCTATGAGGCCCTGTCTCGCATCAAGATCGGTGGCGTGAGCATCCTGGGCTGGGCCGGCATCATCACCCCCGGCGGTGAGACCAGGGACCACTACCAGCCCCGGCACGAGGCAGCCTAATGGGCATGGGCCGCCGACTCTGGTCGACGCTCCACGAGCCGCGTGCGATCTCAGCGATGATGGCGGCGACATACACGCTCATAGCCGTGGCCGTCGCCCTCATCCTGGGCGCCCCGCGTATCCAGCCGTGGGACGTGACCGTGGGATGCCTCATGACCCTGTCCGGGTGCGCGATCGGCGCGCCGTCGGCGTGGCGGGGCTGGTGGGGCGTGGAAGGCCCGTCGGCGGCCCTGGTCGCCCTCGGGCTCGTCGTGGTCGCCGTCGAGGACGCCGCACGCGCACTCACCAGCGATCACTGGCCCGGCTGGCCGTTGTTCATCATCCTCGCTCTTCTCCTCATGATCGGTCAGCGGATGGTCCGCGTGTGGGGGCACACGTGGCAGCCAGGTTGCGAGCCTGACACACCGCTCCGTCAGGCCGAGATCAGCGCGACCGCAGCGAAAGCCCTCGAGGCTGACGCCGCAGCTCGTGCGACTGAGAGGGAGGACAACGGATGCAGAAAGCCGAGTTAATAGGCGCGATCATCACTAGTGGTCTCGGGTCTATCCTCGTCTCTCAGATCGCTGCCGCTGTGCGCACGCTGTGGCATGCCCGGCAGGGCAGGGAGACGGAGGTGCAGGCAGCGCGGCGGGAAGCGGCGCAGTGGGAGTGCGTCGCGCGCCGTACGCGTGCGATTGCCCTGGATCGTGGTGCCCCGCTTGGGGATTTGCCGCGTGGCCCGGGAGAGTCACCGATCGGTGATCTCGCTGACGACTAAGGGGAAGCGCCCCTCTCACCTAAGGGTGGGAGGGGCGCTTTTCGTCGTATCTGCGGGGGAAGCGGGGGAAGCGGGGGAAGCGGGGGAAGCGGGGGAAGCGGGGG
>ERZ1645004.418-NODE-418-length-9586-cov-4.072605_pt1 | contig 9586 bp, 5 predicted proteins | sample MGYA00579304_ERZ1645004 | MGnify/ENA primary metagenome ERZ1645004 (study PRJEB40715, sample SAMN01906944) | human oral metagenome | study: EMG produced TPA metagenomics assembly of PRJNA78025 data set (Human Oral Subgingival Plaque Microbiome).
CCGCGGAGAACCGTGACAAGTAGCGAGCGGATCCGGTCGACGTTCCACCGGTAGTCGCGTTGGAAGTCGGGAAGTTGGAGTTCCCCGCGGTTGATGAGGTCAAAAAGGTCAATGAGATCGTAGCTTGGCGTGGTAAAACCCATAATTTGAGTTTAGCCGCTTCCACCCAACTACGGCATGACTTGTGCTAGGTGTGGCAAATTATTTCGTGATTATGGTGTTTTGTTCCTTCGATTTGGACGGTGGTGTGGTCGATTCCTAATTCCTTGAAGGCCTGTTGCACATCATCGAGCACCCCGCAGTCAGCTCGGGGTTTTTCGTCCACCATCACCACATGGCAGGTTGCGAGCAATTTATTGCCGTCGAGTGACCACACGTGCAAGTCATGGACAGCCGATACGCCTTCCACGGTTTCGAGCTTTTCGACGATCCCCTCGGTGTCGACGCCTACTGGCACTTGTTCGAGGAGAACCCGGAGCGATTCCCACGCGAGTTTCACGGAGCGCGGCAGGATGAGTGCCGCAATGATGAGGGAGGCTACCGTGTCGGCCCATAGGATGCCGGTGAATTGCATGAGGAGGGCGGCGACGATCACGGCAACGGACCCGAACAGGTCGACGAGAACATGCAGGTAGGCGCCGCGAACGTTCATATTTTCGTGGGAATGCCCGTGGAGCACGATGGCGCCGAAAATATTGGCGATGAGGCCGATCACGCCGACTACAAGCATGACGGTAATGTCGATGGTTTCGCCGTTGCGGAAGCGTTCGATGGCTTCGAACACGATCCAAACGGAGATAATGGACACGCTCACGGCGTTGAGGAGGGCGGCCACCACTTCGAATCGTTTATAGCCGTAGGTGGCGGTTTCCGGGGGGGGGGGGCGGGCGGGGAGGATAGCGACGGCAGCCACAACAAGCCCGGTGGAGTCGGACAGCATGTGCATGGCGTCGGAGATGAGCGCGAGGGAGCCGGAGTACCAGCCGCCGAAGAGTTCGGCGAAGAAAATGACCGCGGTGAAGAATAAGACGCCTAATAGGGCTCGCAGGGAGGAGGGCACATGACTGTGATTATGGTCATGATCGTGATCGTGCTGGTGGTCGTGATGATCGTGGGCATCGTGGGAGTGTTGGTGTTCCTCGTGATGAGCCTCATGACCCTCATGGTCATGGTGATCGTGATGGTCGTGGTCGGCAACAGCAGTCGCCCCCACATTGGTGGTGTCAGCCTGGTTTTCGATGTTCGGCTTGGTCATGAATCTCACCTTACACGCTGTTTTCATTTAGCGCCAGTTATTGAAAATAAACATTAGGTCTCACTACTATGTGGTTTATCACTATTGATAGTTCCCCCACTGTCGCCGAGGGACGTTTCGGCGTCGTCAAGCGGAGCCTTCCTCGCCATGCCATCGCTGCTCGCATTCCGCGTACCGGTTTTCTACCCATGTAAGCAACCAATGCGATGAATCATAATGGCAAAGCTCATTGAGGCCGTCATACAGTGCGAGCCACATGTTATATGCCTCACCACAGGGCCCCACAGCGCTATAAGCAACCGCTGCCGCATGCCATAATTTCAACACGAGCGGATGAAGATACCCAAGCTCATAGGCGCATAAAACCGTCACCCACTGTGCCTCGGCTATGACCAATTGATGCTCCCCCGCCAGGTGCAGGCAATATACATATGACGCCCATTGGGCCGCGGTCATGGGATGCCGCAACCCCCACCGATCTCGGCAGACAGTAACTAACTCCGCGGCCAACACTAAACCTTGTTTGCTACTGCCGGTAAGAACGAGCATCTCCGCATAATCCCGCCGAATCTGCAGAGTCAATGAGTCATCCGCACCATGCAGTTTCTCGCTCGCCCGTGCTACTTCACGAAACTGTATCAGCGCCGCCGGATCATCAACATGCACATCCCGCAGGTAGCGAGCAAAATTATATCGAACATGAATGACGACCGGATCATCGTTACCCCATTTTTCCACCATTAAAGCCGATAATTGGCCATACTTTTCTACAAGACCTCGATAATTATCGTTCTTTCCCAGCGGAGCAAGATAATCCCCCTGCGACCACCTGCGAAACCATCGGTCCATCCGCTCCTGCGAATACGAATCAACCTCATAGGTTCCCTTCAATATCATGGCCTGCCGGCGCGCCTGAGCGGAATACCCCAACCGTAATAGTTGCCGGGCACAGACAACCCGCGCCAACAGCATTTCCACACTGTCATGATCCCATGTTGCTTCGGCAAGCGACCGCATTCGCTGCGTCTCATCATATGCGCGTTCCCACTGACCCAGCTTATAAAGGGTATCCACGTAACCATCATGAATTTCAATCACGAGCCCGTCTTCGTTATAGCTATAAGAATGCGGTTCCGAATCGGTGGTGATACATGCTTCCAATAACGCCCGATATTCTTGCTCCGCTGCATCGTACCACCCTTGATTCCGTAGCACTTGACAGCACTGCAGTCGGAACGGAACCGAGCTGTCATAGTCCTCGGTGACACCACCAAAAATCTGCAGCACCGGTCCCAACAATGCCATGGACTCCTCCACATAACCATTGTGCGCGAGATACTCAAGGTAGCGACGACACCGGGCACGATTTTGCCGTTCCGCACACCCGTAGACGCGAAGCCACCCAGTGAGTATATGACGAATATGTTGCCCAGTGATATTGGGATGATAGTTCTTACTCATCGCTATGCATTGGAGATAAGTCCACCCACATACCAGGGTTTCTGGCGCATCGGGCCCCACAAGATCCTGATGAATGCGCCACTGTTTTTGGGCTTCTACTACCGCTTCCGACCAGTCCCGGATTCGTCGCACCTGATCAAGTTGGCTATTTACCCGGTCAGTTTCTTCCGTTCGCAGCTGGGACAGCTCATTCAACCGCTCGGTAATTGCCGTATTATCACCAGGTATGGCATGAATGCATTGCTGGAATTCCTCCATCACATTGGTGAACAGGTCAGAATGTAGCCCATATTTTTCCACCACAAAATCAAGAAGTTTAAAGTATTCATCCACGGCCTCATCACACCGGTCAGTACTCGCCAATCCAGCACAATAAGCCCGCCACTGCGGCACCTCGCATGGATCCATGGGCGCCTCTAGCGTGGGATCTAGCTTTTGCAGTGGGTTAGGGTAGAAATCCTCATGATGATTCAGCCGCTCGACAAACCGAAAAAACTCCGGGTTCCGCACCGGTAACGTGTCCACCGGATTAAAGGTTTTCCTAACATATTGCGGGTGATTAGCAGCAATATCGGCCAGAAGCGCCCGGGTTTCCGCCAGGATTCCCAGCGGCCGGTGCATTGACCGCTTGTCGACGCCCCACAGGCGGCCATACTCCACCAACGCTCCCTTCTGATGCACCCCGGCCAGCAGAAAAACCAAGGTACCCCGGGCTAATCGGGTCAGGTCGTGCCGGCCACCCAGGGTTTCCGCATAACCGCACACCACCGCATGCAGCAGGTAGGTGGCCTCCGCAAAACAGCCCAGCTGGATGAAACACCCGACCGCGGCAAACCGCACATCGTAGCCATCGTCATAATCCGCCACCAGCAGGTATTGCTCCAACGCCAGGAGATATAAATTGGTTTCTTTCAAACACAACGCCCAGTCGGCGCGATTACTTCTGGTTGTGGGGTGCTCCGGCCCGAACGTCCATTCGCAGGCTGCCACGAGCTGCCGCAACTCGGGTTGGGCTTTCTTATAATCCCCCTCGTCCATGAGGGCGGTGGTGTAGCCCCGCCAGGCGGCTAACGTATCGGGGTGCTCTTCCCCCAAGGTTGCGCGTAACTGGGTTAACTGGTGATAGAACTGTGCCGATGGAGTTTGACCCATGCATCAACTGTACTGCGATCACCGGCCCGCGCAATCCGGTGCCACTCCCCCACCCCAATGACGTGGAAACCCACCTGCCGGCAGGTTGCCAGGCAGGTAGGTACACCGCAATACGTTGTGACGATGCTACGCGGTCTCGTCCAGTGGGTTCTTCACCCAGCTCATGAGGTCACGCAGCTTGTCACCAACCTTTTCGATCGGGTGATTGGCGTTCTTGGCGCGCAGCTCCTCCAGCTCCTTATTGCCGCCCTCAATGTTAGCGAGCAGCCGCTTGGTGAAGGTGCCGTCCTGAATGTCAGACAGAATGTCCCGCATGCGCTGCTTAGCGCTCTCATCAATCAGGCGAGGACCGGACAGGTAGCCGCCGAACTCGGCAGTGTCAGAGATCGAATAGTTCATGTTAGAAATACCACCTTCGAACATGAGGTCGACAATGAGTTTCATTTCGTGCAGGCATTCGAAGTAGGCCATCTCTGGCTCATAGCCGGCCTCGGTCAACACTTCGAAACCGACCTTGATGAGTTCCTCAATGCCACCACACAGCACAGCCTGCTCGCCGAACAAGTCGGTCACAGTCTCCGCTTCGAAAGTGGTAGGAATCACACCGGCGCGGGCGCCACCGATAGCGGCAGCGTACGACAGGCACAGGGCCTTGCCCTCACCCTTGGGGTCCTGCTCCACGGCGATGAGGCAGGGAACACCCTTGCCATCCACGAATTGACGACGCACCAGGTGGCCTGGCCCCTTGGGGGCAACCATGCCCACGGTGATATTGGCGGCCGGCTCGATCAGGTGGAAGTGAATGTTGAGGCCGTGACCGAACAACAGAGCATTGCCGTCAGACAGGTTCGGCTCGATCTCTTCCTTGTACACCTTGGCTTGGGAGGTGTCCGGGATCAACACCATGATGACATCGGCCCAGGCGGTGGCGTCCGCATTGGACAGCACCTTGAAACCGGCCTCTTTGGCTTTTTCGGCGGACTTGGAGCCCTCACGCAGGCCAACCACAACCTCCACGCCAGAATCCCGCAGGTTCTGGGCGTGAGCATGCCCCTGGGAGCCATAGCCCAACACCGCAACCTTACGTCCCTGGATGAGCGACAGATCGGCATCGGCGTCGTAAAGCACTTCAATAGCCATGAGTAACAATATACCTTTCGTTGAAAAACTGACTACCTAACGTTATATCACAGAATGAGATGAAACCACGGGGCCAGTCTCACTTTGTGGGATATGTTGGCGTATGGTGTGGGTGCGACGACCACGACAGTCGCCGCACCACCACACTCTAACGTACGCTCGGCGCCATCGTCTTCGGGCCCCGGTTGAGCGCAATCTGGCCGGAAGAAATCAACTCACGGATCCCAAACGGCTCCAACACCTCCAACAATGCCCGCAGTTCCCCCGGCGTACCGGTTGCTTCAATAACCACCGAATCCGGTGCCACATCCACCACCCGGGCCCGGAAAATATTGGCGGCATCAACCACCTGCGGCCGATTATTCGCATCCGCGGCCACCTTCACCATCATCAACGCCCGAGCTACCATGGTGCCTTCTTCCAGCCGCACCACTTTCAGCACCGGAACCAGCTTATTCAACTGCTTAGTGATCTGCTCAATATTGACCTCATCGGCATCCACCACCACCGTGATCCGGTTGATCTTCGGATGCTCGGTCTTGCCGGAAACCAACGACACCAACGAAAACCCCCGGCGCGTAAACATGGCCGACACGCGGGAAATGATGCCGTCTAAGTCTTCCACTAGCACGCTTAAAACATGGCGGGATACCACGGTGTTATTAGGATTATTAGGCATTATCTCGACTCCTTATTCCTCGAATTGTTTTTCGATAACGCTTGGGTCGGCATCGAAGAAGGGGCGCAGGCCGCGCGCGTATTCGATATCCGAATTGGAGTGGCCGGCGGCAACCATGGGCCACACTTGGGCGTCTTGGCCCACGATGAAGTCGATGACCACGGGGCGATCGGTGATTTCTTGGGCCTTACGGATCGTGGGTTCGATCTCTTCGTCTTTGGTCACGCGGAACGCCACGCAGCCTTGGGCTTCGGCAAGTTTGACGAAGTCGGGCATGTATTCGTGTTGTTCCCGCAGTTTCGTGTGGGAGTAGTGCTCATCGTAGAACAGGGTTTGCCACTGGCGAACCATGCCAAGGTTACCGTTATTAATGAGGGCGACTTTAATGGGGAATCCTTCAACGGCGGCGGTGGTGAGTTCCTGGTTTGTCATTTGGAAACAGCCGTCGCCGTCGACAACCCAGATTTCTTTCTCGGGGGCGGCTGCCTTCGCACCAAGGGCTGCGGGAATGGCGTAGCCCATGGTGCCGGAACCGCCGGAGTTCAGCCAGGTGCGGGGGTTTTTGAAGTCGATGAATTGGGCGGCCCACATTTGGTGTTGGCCCACGCCGGCAACGTAGACGGCTTCGGGGCCGGCGATGCGAGAGAGAGTTTCGATGACGTGTTGGGGTTCTAGCAGGCCGTCGTGGGTGCGCACATAGCCGCGGGGGAATTTCTCTTTCAGCCCCTGGACGTAGCGGGACCAGTCGCCGATGTCGATGCCGTCGGGGAGTTGGCGTTTGAATTCGGCGAGCAGTGCGGCGAGCACTTCTGCGGCGTCGCCGACGATGGGGACGTCGACGGGCCGGATTTTGCCGATTTCGGCGGGATCAATGTCAGCGTGGATGACTTGGGCGTCGGGGGCGAAGGTTTCGGTTTGGCCGGTGACCCGGTCGTCAAAGCGAGCGCCGATGGTAATGAGCAGGTCGGATCCCTGCATGCCACCCACGGCGGCGACCGTGCCGTGCATGCCAGGCATGCCCAGGTGCAGCGGGTGGTCGTCGGGGAAGGACCCTAATGCCATGAGAGTGGTGACCACCGGGATGCCGGTGTGGTTAGCGAACTCTAACAGTTGGGGGGCCGCGTTGGCTTTAATGACGCCGCCGCCGATGTAGAGAACTGGGCGTTTGGCCTCGCCGATGAGTTTAATGGCTTGTTCGATGGGTCGGCTGTGTGGGGTGGTGACAGGCCGGTAGCCGGGCAGTTCGAGTTGGGGTGGCCAGACGAAGTCGAGTTCGGTGTTTTGGATGTCTTTGGGGATGTCGACGAGGACTGGGCCGGGGCGGCCGGTGGCTGCCAGGTGGAAGGCTTCGGCGATGACCTGCGGGATTTGGGCGGCGTCGGTGATGATGAAGTTGTGTTTCGTGACCGGCATGGTGATGCCGCGGATGTCGGCTTCTTGGAAGGCGTCGGTGCCGAGAATGGGGCGGGGCACCTGGCCGGTGATGGCGACGAGCGGCACGGAATCCAGGTAGGCGTCGGCGATGGGGGTGACTAGGTTGGTGGCGCCGGGCCCGGAGGTGGCGATGCATACCCCGACTTTGCCGGAGACTTGCGCGTAGCCGGTTGCGGCGTGGCCGGCACCTTGTTCGTGCCGGACGAGAATATGCCGTAGTTTAGTGGACGAGTAGAGCGCTTCATAGAGCGGAAGGACGGCGCCACCGGGCAGGCCGAAGACGAGGTCGGTGCCAAGGTTTTCAAGTGACCGGACGATCGCTTCGGCACCGCTGATGCGTTCGGCTTGGGGTTTGGTGATATCCTGCGGTTTTTGGCTTCGGTGGGCGACCGTTGCCGGGGTGGGGTGTGAGGAAGCTGCCACGACTTCAGACTCCTTGAGTAAAATCACTGGGTTTTTAAAGGTTTCCACCGACTCCACATCGTGGGTGAGATATGACTTGGTAGAAATCCTATGCAAAAACCCTCGCTTCAACACTTGTGGCGTGAACCGAGGGCGCTTGACAAATCAACTTGCACTAGGCAGTTGACACGGCAGGCGCCGCGACAATTACCACGAGTACAAGCTGAATAATGTTCATGGGATCACATATTACCCTCCTAGGGGTGGTTCATCGCAAATCCACCCCCGTATGCTAGAAAATTCAGTCTCCTCTTAACCTCACCGTAATGTAGCAGTTCAGCTGTGGGGTAGGCGTGGTCGAACACTTGTATCCCTTCTTCAGGTCTTCGCTATGCTCGAACATTATGCCCCTATCTACCATTGCATCTTTGTTTTGGGCTTGGATTGTTGATCCGGGTCTTACTCTTGGGCTGTGGCTCATTATTGCATTGCTGATTCCTCGCGCCGGGCGATTGGCGATGTATTTGATTACCAATAAAATCGTGGCGCCTGATGAGGATGATACGAAAACTCAACTGGCGTTGGCCGGTGTGTTGGTGTATTTAGCGCAGATAGCTGCGTATTTCCTGGTTTTCGTATTTGCGTTGAGCGCGTTGGGCTTTTCACTGGCAGGCGCGACCATCCCGGCGACCGCGGCGTCGGCCGCTCTTGGTTTTGGCGCCCAGTCGATTATTGCGGACTTTATTGCCGGGTTTTTCGTGTTGAGCGAGAAGCAATATGGCGTGGGCGACTGGGTGCGGTTTGAGGGTGGTGCCACGGATATTGAGGGCACCGTCATTCAGATTACGATGCGGTCCACGAGGATTAGGACCTTGGCCGAACAAACGGTGATTATCCCGAATTCCAAGGCTGGCGTGTCGATCAATAATTCCAATCACTGGTCGTCCGCGGTGGTGACCATGCAGATCCCGTTGTTGGAGTCGTCGACGGTTGATGAAGCTGTTGAGCGGGCGACGAAGGCGGCGGAGGCTGCGTTGACGGAACCGAAGATAGACGAGGTGGTGTGGGGGGCATTAACCGTACACCCCGCGGTGAATGTGACCGAGCCAACCACTGTGGGTATGCCGTGGACGGTTGGTGTGCGGTTCTTGGCGCAGGTGAAGCCGGGTAGCCAGTGGTTGGTGGAGCGGGCGATCCGCATGAGTTTGGTAAGCGAGTTTTGGAATGAGTACCGGTCGACGTCGTCGCTGGATGGTAAATATTCGCTGAATGATGCCAACGCCAAAGGTAGCGTGGGCGCGGACCAGGCTTCCCCGAAGACCACCATGTTTGCCAGCACGTCGGCTAGCGACGCGGCGAAGGCGGCGGATCAGAATCATAAGTTTAGGTCATTGACGACCGAACAGCTGCGGGAGGTGCGACTGCGGCATGCGCCCGAGGGGGTGTTGTCGCCTGACGACGTGGTGCCTCCCGAGAAAGTGGAGTCACAAACCGAGCGGGGCCTGCTCACCACTAATGATCCAGCAATCCCTGACCATGATAAGAAGAAGACCTCAAAGGAAGAAGAGAAGCCCAAGGAGGAGCGCAAGCTCAAGGGCTGGGAGAAGCTTTTGACGATTGGTGGCCGGGTGCGGGTTTCCACCACCATGCTGTTGGTTGCCGCCCTGGTGTTGTTGGTGTTGAAGGGTCTTACTTTCACCCCCGCCAATGGTGCAGAAGGTAATGCCGGTATTTTGGCCCCCAAGGCCACGCAGAGCGTGAACGCCCCTGGTAATGGTTATGGGGTGTCCCAATCGACGAATACGAATGCGCCGACTACCGGGACGAATTCGGAGTCAACGAATCCTAGTGACGAACAGTCGCAGAGCACCGACTCGTCCGGGCACCCGCGCGGTTCGGAGGTCGCCCCGACGCAGGGTTCATCATCCCGTGGGGCGGGGGGCGCTAACTCGAATAATGATTACAGCGGCCAGGAGCCGTCAGGTGGCACGAACGGTACCGCTGGTGGTACTTCGGGGGGCACGAGTGGCGGGGGCCGGGGGGGGGGGGGGGGGGGGGGGGGG
>ERZ1645004.421-NODE-421-length-9566-cov-2.108506_pt1 | contig 9566 bp, 9 predicted proteins | sample MGYA00579304_ERZ1645004 | MGnify/ENA primary metagenome ERZ1645004 (study PRJEB40715, sample SAMN01906944) | human oral metagenome | study: EMG produced TPA metagenomics assembly of PRJNA78025 data set (Human Oral Subgingival Plaque Microbiome).
GTCGCTGAGGTGGTTGCTGTCCCGGAATGTCAGGCAGGGCACCTTGTAGACCTCCCCGGCGATCTCGACCTGCACGTCCTTTGGGCCGTTACACATGATCTCGGTGACTGTGCTGTCGCGCCATAGTGGGTCAAGGACACCGAACCCAATGACTTCTGCGATGATGAGGCTGATGACGATGGAACGGTGGATGTTTCTCCAGGATGAGTTCGCCAGGGACTCGGAGGCGAGCGAGTGCACTGCGTAGAACGCTTGGTTCTGTTTGTTCTCGTCTGTGGGGTGGTCCTGTGCCTCTCGCACGAGGTCGGACTGGCCAGTGTCGGTGAGCCGGTTGCGCACGAATGTGATCCCGGCCTCAATTGCTGGCGCATACTTGTCAAAGAAGTCTGCTGGGGCGTCCATGAGGTCGCGTGTTGTCATGAACCAGTAGGTCTTGACGCCACCTGAGGGGTCTTCCTGGATGATTTGCTTGCGTCGGTTGTCAAATGCGTCCAAGGTGCGGGAGTACGGGTCGTTGCCGGTCGTGTACTGTGTGGGCTTACGGTTGGTGGAGAGTTCGTCGTCGGCTATGAGGTCACTGAACATACGGTCGCTGGCATCTGCCATGTCCGCTGAAGATTGGGCGAAGAACGCTGGTTTTGGCCCAATTCCTGTGGGGCGGGTGATGCGCTGTCGTCCAGGTACGGACGCTGGGCGAACATCCGTACCGCTAGTACTGGCGGATGGTGTGCTAATGAGTGACAACTGGGCTCCTGTGGTAGTGGTGTAACCTTGTGCTGGTTATTGTGTGTCGCGGTCTTTGCAGCCTTGACGTGGTTGTTTTACTGTCCTAGCATCTCGATGATGGCGTTGACGGACGGGGCTACGGAGATGATGATGAGGGCCGGTAGCATGGTTGGCGACAGGATGATCCAGATCTTGGACTCTAACTGGGCTGCCTTCTCATGCACGAGGGCAAAGAACTCCTGCCGGGACGCCTCGGCTCGGGCCTCAAGGATCTCGTTCATGGGTGCGTTGACCTCGGCGGCCGACTGGACGGAACGCACGAATGTCAGGATCCCGTCGCTGGGGGCGCGGTTGGCGAACTCGTCTAGGGCCTCCTTGAGTGTACCTCCAGCGTCCATGATACGCACCATGTTGATGAACTCGCCCTTGAGGATACCTTTCTGCATGGTGGGGATGACGTCACGGATTGCCTGGGATAGAGTACTACCACCGGACAGGGTAATGGTGATGAGGTCCAGGGCCTCTGGCAACTGTCGTTTGAACTCCAGGTCTCGTGTCTTCGCCAGTTCAGTGTGCTTGATGGTGGGGATCATGTAGCAGAACGCTGGTACGACAGTGACGACGACCCACCATGGGAGTCCGGTCATGGTGTTCAGTCCCAGCCATAGTGGCCAACTGATGACAAACCCGAGGATTCCGGCAACGAACTTCAGTGACACGAACTCCCTGGGGGTCAGTCCCCACGGGTTGCCGGATCGTTTCAGTAGCGACTCGATCCTGGGGTACTGTCTCTGTTCCCTTCCCTTGTCGAGGGAGGCGGGCATGGCTGCGTAGATGTCGTCACCCATGGCAGTGACGAACTTCAGGAAGGGGTTGCGCCTGGAGGCGTCGCCAGTGCCGTCAGAGAACCGTCTACCCGATTTAGGGATGAGACGGTCATATATGATGAGGCCGACAAAAAGTGTGAACAGGACAGATAGCGTCACTGGATTATCTATGTTCATGCCGGTCCTCTACTTGCGAAAACATCAGGAATACCGGCGGAATATCAGCGAAAACCCAGGGACTATTTCTATGTCTGGTTGTTTAATGTGCTTTGAGGGTGTGCTGGCGCAGTGTTTATTGAGAGGTTGCTGTAACAAAAAGGGGCACCTGGTGGTAGTAAAAACCAACCAGGTGCCCCTTTTTGTGTAGTCGATAGGCTCGGGTTCGCTTAGGTCAGTTCCCGTAGCGGCCCTTGTAACCGTCAGACTTGCTGAAGGAGTTCGACTTCTCGGATGCGTGGTTCTTAGCGCAAGCGGCACTGTTAGCCTTAGCGCCAGCCGAAGAACTGGAGCCCTCGATACAGGAGGCAATGTCTGCACCCTTGTTGAGGATAGCGGTTGAAATCCAGCTAATCATCAGGTATCCAGCAAGAGCGAAACCTGCCGTGATGATGATTGTCTGAACCAAGTCACCACGATCTGGGTCGTCCGCAACATCAGCAGAGAAGACAGTACGAATGTTGTCAACAAATGTCATTTACATCACCTAGAAACGTTCTGATGCCGCGGTTTTCTATATCGCCATCAGTTGTGCCAGTAAAGTCGCCTGCCAATATCGGGCGTTTTACGGCAAAACTAAGAGCACCCCAGAAAGTCCGATAAAACTTTCTGGGGTGCCAGAGTTGATAACGTTTACAACTCGCTGCGGCTTTCGCTATGGCTGGCATTAGGGTGGAACGTCTCAGCCATACTCATAGCCCAGACGAAACATTCTCCTGCTGTTTCCTCAACATTTTGCAACCACTCAGCAACCGACTCCTTGCTCCTCAGAGATTCCGCCGTGATCGGATGGTAGTTACGGATCGTGTCGTAAATGACTGCTTTAGCGCGCGTGCAGGATCCGAGTGAGTAATCTGGCTTGACCATCGCACCACGGTAGACCATCAGTTGCAATCTATTCGCAATTTCAAGCATCTTGCAGGACAGATACCGGACCTGACCCTCGTTTAAGGATATGTCGTCATGATCGCGGTTCCACTCAAACAAGAAGTTAGCGAGACTCAGTAGCGACGCAACGAGCGGACCGCCAGGGTTGATCGTACCGTCTGGGTTTAGCGTCATATATGGAGGGTTCTCAAGACGTTGTGACGCATACCGGTCTCTGGCTGCGGGAGCGGAAGTCGAGGCAGGGGGAGTGTAGTTCAGAGCACTGTATACTCCGTCCACTACTGGATCCTCGGCCGGGTTTGTCAGAGCCATAGAACTGAACGTCCACTCGTCATCTTCATTGACCTTCAATGCGGCGATACGACGGTGGGAGTTATCGCGGGCGGCCTTAGTGTCTCCTGGCGGGAGAAGTTCGGAGATAGGGGTAGACCGGTCAATTCCATCCTTCCTTGGCTGCTCGATGCGGAACCACAGTGGAGTCTCATCTTGCTGTGCCCGCTGAAACATCTCGACTAGTTTCTCGTCTCGCTTCCACAAGTATCCGCTAGTCAGATACTTGGACTTCGGGTTCAGGAAACTGACTTTGAGACTCTTCTCCCCATCCTCAAACTCCTTGATGGTTGAGTGTCCGGTATACACTCTGACCTCCGCACGTACCCCTTGGGCGTCCGGGCCGTCATGGCTGACGAAGGGGGCTTTGGTGAAGAGTTGGTCGCTCATGTGTGACTCCTCGGTACGTGCGGGCTCACTGCCCTTGATGCTCTTGCTCTCATACCTATTCTATCATAAAACCAGTCGGCCTGCCCTCAGAAGATCATTGAGAACAGGCCGAAAGGCGGATGTGTGCAGGGGTTGTGGTTAGGGTTCTCTATCTCTGAAAGATCTCACGGAACCAGTCTGTGTTGCGGGCCAGGTTGGCGACCCATGTGACGAACGGCACGATGATGCTGTTCCAGATCCATCCGAGGAGGGCGAGTGGGTTATAGTCAAAGAAACTGAGGATGGCTAGGAGAACACCAATGATGATTCCACCTATGAACATCTTGCCAATGAACTTTAGCACTGGTTTGTCTCCTGTTGTCTTGTTTCAGGGCGCAAAGTGCCGCCGGAGTGCCCTGTGGTAGTGGTTAGTGATCTTTGGTTTGTTTCTATATCTGGGGAGGAGGTTTAGAAGTATGTGGTCTCGTCGTCGCCACGGGTTTTGGTGATCTGCCCCTGTATATCCTTGTACTCCTCTGTGGCCTTCTTCTGTCTGGCTGCGTACTCCTTGCGCATACGCTCGATCTCCTCCTGGCTTGGGGGAACCTGAAGGTGGGCCAGTAGTGTCTTGGCTGCCTTATCCATGCCGCTGCCGCTGAAGGCGTCAATACCCTCGAACTCTTCCTCGCGCGGGAGAATGTCTGCATCTGAGACGCCATGGATCCCGTTTCTTAGGGCGCGTTTCATGTCCTTCAACTCGGCTGCTGTGGTTTGATGCATAGCCTTGTACCTGACACCGGTCTTCTTGTCAACAACCCACCTGTCACCCTCGGCCTGCTGGTGGGGCTCCCGTGTCTTACGTGGGGGGGTGTTGGCCGATCTCCGTGGCCTGGGATGTTGTGGTGCTTGCTCTTGCCGGGGGTTGCGGCGGGCACGTTCCCGAGGTGCAACGGGTACGTGTGGCTGGTCTCCGGCTTGTGGAGGCCGCACGGCTGGAGTATGGTTGGGTGCAGATTCGCGTCGTGGGACTTGTGTGCGGGCAGGCACTCCATCTGAGGGCCTGAGGTTGCCTCCGATGGATACTGGGCGAGGGCGTATGAGTGGCACGCCCGCTGACTGAGGGGTGTTTATCCTGGGGCGTGCCCTGTTCGCTGGTGGGCGGCCTGGCTCATTGTGTCCTGTTGGTGTAGCCATGTGCCTGTGCCTCTCCGTGGTAGAAAAGAACCTGTGGGTGGTTGAGTCGGGAATATCTTGCCGTCCGCTGTTTTGTTACCTCTGTCTCTTGAACATTTCCTGGATTTCGTAGACAAGTGACACGCCCCGAATTTTGATGCCTTTGTGTCGTATCGTCTTGGCTGCCGTCTTCGGGATAACAACAGTGTCAAATCCCATGCGTGCGGCCTCTCGAACTTTCGCTTCGATCATGTGGGTGCCTCTGACCTGACCAGTGAGGGAAAGTTCTCCAACGAAAGCGACCCTTTCCCCTAAGATGGTGCCGTGGATGGAGGACAGGACGGCTGCCGCTATCGACAGATCAGCCAGCGGGTCGTTGACCTTGATGCCGCTGACTGTGTTGATGAAGACGTCACGGTCGTACAAGCCTGCCCGGCAGAACTTGTCGAGGATCGCGCACACGATCTGGCCCCGGTTGAACTGGATGCCGTTGAACTGGCGTCTGGGCGTGGGCAGGTTAGAGTTGGAGACGAGTGCCTGCACCTCGACAGGGATCTGCCGTATACCTTCACTGGTGAATGTGAGGGATGTGCCGGACACGATCTTCTCATCTTGATCGACCATGAGGACGCCGGATGGGTCCTTGACTTCTTCCAGGCCGGTCTCAGAGTGCTGGAACACGCCTACCTCTGTGGTGTCTCCGAACCGGTTCTTAGTAGCCCTGAGGAACTTCAAGGGTGTGTCTGGGCTGGACTCCAGCATGATGGTGGCGTCAACAATATGCTGGATGGACTCAGAACCACTGAAATCGCCTGATTTAACGACCTGGGAGATGAGTATGGCGATGATGCTTTTCTGCTTGGCGACGCGGGTGAGCGTGTGGGCGGCTTCCTTGGACTGCTGGACGGAGCCAACTGAGCCACTGATCTCAGAACTGGCAACAGTTTGTAGTGAATCAACAATAAGGACGTCAGGGTCCTCAACCTCAATGTGTCCCAGTACTGTCTCCAGGTTCGTCTCGGAGACGACCCTGATCTGGTCGGAGGTGACGTTCATGCGGGTGGCGCGTAGACCTATCTGCTGCTCTGATTCCTCACCGGAGGTGTACAGTACCCGCATCCCTTGGTTGGCGAGCATGTCTGCGACCCTGAGAGTGAGGGTGGACTTGCCTGCTCCCGGTGCGCCAGACAAGAGAATAACCTCACCCTCCACGAACCCGCCGCCCAGTACCCGGTCGAGTTCGCTGATGCCGGTCACGATCCGGTCTACAGGTGTTGCCCGTATGCTGGTGAGTGTCTGTGCTCGGCTGCTGGGTTTGACGGCAGCGGAAGACTTGAGCCCAGACCTGCCGGACTTAGCCTTCTCCTGGGTGTTCATCTCTGACGTGAGATGTACAGTGTCTTCCCCTCCGCACTGGCGACACCCTCCGATGGGCTGTTTCGGGTATCCTCGGCCGCAGACTGTGCACACATACTTGGGTCCGTTACTCATGGCCCCTATTCTACCTCCCACACACAGGATCATCTAGGGGTTTTGTGTGTGAGGGGATGTCAGGTGATGCTCATACCTGCCGTCTTCTCGGACAGGAGAACCACGTCACTTTCCCCGTCTTTGGTGTCTTCTGCCTCGTCTAGGCTGTCTACGATACGGACATTCAGGCCGCTGGTGAGCATCTTGGCGATATCCCGTTGCGCAATGGGCTTAAGGTCACTGTTGTTGCTCATGTTGAGGAATCTCCTGTAGTTCTCGCTGCTGCCATTGAACCACTTGGTGATGATGTCGGTTTCACTGGCGACGAGCGACATCTTCCCGTCTTTAAGTACAATATTAAGGGTGTTAAGTGTGTTCAGGATCTTGTCCCGGTTCTTGATGGACCTTGTGCTCTGGATACTGAACATGGGGTACTTCCCAGCGCGGAGAAGTTCAGCGGCCTCATTGGCTTGCTCTTCGGTCGTATAGTGGTTTGCGTCCCCCAGGACAGGGTTGTAGAACGGGCAGTCAGTAAGGTTCTTTGCACTACACTCGCCCACCTCATGGTCGTTGTTGATGTGGTATGTCACTACTACCGCCCCACTAGAAAGAGAATTGGTCATAGGATACTGCATCCCATGACCAATTCTAACAACAACGCCACCACTGGCCGCTAATTCACGCAAGCGGCCTTCCGTTACTTGAGTTGCGGCACCCCAAACCATGCCATGTGGCCGACAGACACGAGAATCACCAGCATCAGGATCCCAGTCACAAGCCACTTCTCTGCGTCTCCTCCCGCCTCCATCTTCGTAAACCGTGTCGTCCACCAGAACTTGCCAAACAGGATCGCCGACAAGGGGAAGAACAGAGGGTCACCATAGGTGGTGAATGCGTCCCCAATGTCGTGGATGAGCATACCGGCGAACAGGGATATACCAAGCCACCTGAAGTCAGTGACACCAGATGAGATGATCAAAGACCCTGTACCAACAGCACACAGGGCAACGAGCATGACTGCACCCACAATGGGAGTCTTCTTCATCTTGTCAGTTTGCTTCTTCAGCAAAGTGGAGACAGTCAGGATCACAAGGACGGTTGACAGGAACCAGGCAAACAGCACCCCATAGGTTAACTTCCCGACACCAGGGACGTTAACCATGCTAGATGCTTTTGTCGCCAAGTACACGAGGTAGGAGACGACCGCCGCGAGGAATGGCGTGTGCCAGACTCCACGGTGAGGGTTCGGGTCGGGGTCGTCACGCCTAGTGCGGATCACTGTCTGAAGTATCTTAGAGGACCAACGGAAGAACAGGCTCAGGACGTTACCAAGGATACCTAGGTCATTGATGGCTCTGGCGCTCGTATTGTCCAGGTCGGGGACAAGTGTAGCCCCAATCGTGCACAGGAACGCTAACGTGAGGATGGCGACGCTACCAGTTCCGAGGGTGGAGACTAGACTGGTGGGCGCGAATGCGAGGATAGCGACCATGGCAGCCAGACCACTGAGAGCGTGTGTAAAACCCATGAACCCGTGGTCGTTGCAGTGATTTCGGGTTCTGAGTGCCTGAGTCCAGCATTCCATTGGTGGCTCATTCCTGTTGTCGTAAGAAAAGTGTTTACTGGCGGGAATATCTTGGGGGATTCCCTTCTCACTCTGTTCTCAGTGCCCACCCTGTACCTGTAGAAGGGAGGGTGGGCACTGAATGTGCGTTCGTGAGTCACATGTGTCTATGGGTGCGTGACTCATGGACACCTACTTGGAGGCGCCCAACATGATCTTCTCGCCGATCTCGGTGCCGCGTGCTGACCTCTTCGCCACCTCCGGCAGGGCAACAACCATGTGGGTCCCCGTGGTCTTGCATGCGACTGGGGCTGGTCCAGTGTAGGCGACGGAGAGGTGGTCCTCACCCTTGCGGAACAACTGGGCTGCGACTCCCTGCCCGCCGCGACCTTTCCTGGGGATGTCAGCCAGTAGGGTTTGTTTAACACTGGCCCCAGTGCTGGTAACCACCATGTTATCGTCCTCATCTGGGTTACGTAGCCAGTTGAAGTGGATCACCCTATCTTCACTGCCCTTCAACTGGATACCCTTGACTCCACCGGCCTTTGACCCGGTTGGGTTCACTGCTGCGGCGTCAAACAAGAGAACATTGCCGCCACTGGTCACCATGGAGAACAGGGTACCGCCCATATCTTGGTCAACCCACCTGGACTCAACGATCTCGTCACCGCCCTTCAGAGAGATCACTGGGAACTCGTCAAAACTAGTGGGAAAGTCGGTGCGGGCGACCTTCACCACGCCCCCTCTGGTGCCTATCGCCAGCCCAACCTCACCATCACCTGACTGCACCTTGCTGACACCAACAACACGCACACCAGTTGGGATCTTTACACCTAGTTTCTCCGAAGTGGTGGGTGCGTCATCGGTCAGGTAGTTCACTGGGATCTTGTGGCCAGTCCCATCACTGCGGACAATCACGAAACTATCCTGACTCATCACCTGGATCTGATCCAGGATCGGCGTATACTGCACCTTCCTCGGACTGTCGCCATAGGTGAAAGCATCCACAGTGCGGATCAGGGTGCCGTCCTGGAACAAAGTCACGTAACAAGGGGTGTTACTGGAGGCCGCCTTAATCTCCTGTCGGACTGCCTGACGGTTCTCCTTGAACTGGTCTTTAGTGATCCCGTTGATGACGGTACGCCTGGGGCTGCTGATGATTTTCTTCACCGCCACCAGGTCGGTCTCCACCACCCGATCCAATTCGGCCGGGTCTTCAAGGATCTGCTCCATGCGTGCCCGCTCCTTCACAAGGTCGCTCTTCTCTCGCTGGATGGCAATGGAGTCCGACCGTGTGAGCCGCCTAAGCCTCATCGACAGAATGAAATCAGCCTGACCTGTGTCAATACTGAACGCCTTCATCAACTTACGTCTGGCTACGTCCGTGTCCTTTGACTCGCGGATGATGGCGACGGCCTTATCAATGTCGATCAGGACTGCGAGGATGCTGTCAAGTCGGTGCAGTCGGGCGTCAATCTGGGTGATTCGGTGGCGGCTTCTCGCAGCAGTGCAGTCACGACGGAGATCCACAAAGTTCCGCAGCATCTCCAGGACACTGATACGTTGCGGAACGGACTGGTTGATGACTGTGCAGTTCACGGAGAACGACGTCTGAAGGTCCGTCTCATTGAACAGTTCATTCAACAGAGCCTTGTAGTTGCCTCCCTTTGTGGTAGTAACAACGAACCTGAGACCGTGACGTTTATCGGACAGGTCCTTCGCCTCAGACAGGTTCCTGGCGACCACTGGGTTCGCTTTCGTCGTCTCCTTGTGTTTCTTCCCGTTCCGGGTGACCTCCCGCACCCTGTCAACCCGAATCTGGTTGATCTTTTCCAGCACGGACTCCGCAGACACCATGTAAGGCAACTCGAAGAAACTGATCTCGGTGCGTCCTCTGGGTAGTTGCTCCACCTTGTAACGGGCGCGCGTCAGGAACGACCCCCTGCCCGTGGTGTAGTAGTCGCGTATCCCGTCCACCCCGATCACCTCCCCCCCCGGCGCCA
>ERZ1645004.425-NODE-425-length-9510-cov-4.388154_pt1 | contig 9510 bp, 8 predicted proteins | sample MGYA00579304_ERZ1645004 | MGnify/ENA primary metagenome ERZ1645004 (study PRJEB40715, sample SAMN01906944) | human oral metagenome | study: EMG produced TPA metagenomics assembly of PRJNA78025 data set (Human Oral Subgingival Plaque Microbiome).
TGCTGCGGATCCCCCAACAAGGCGGTCGCCACCCCCATGCGCTGCTTCATGCCCAACGAATAGCCGCCAATCCGCTGATTAGCGGCCTCCGTCATACCCACCACCGCCAGGCACTGCTCCACCCGATCGTCGGAAATGCCGGCGCCGCGGGCAATAACCCGCAAATGGTTCCAGCCACTCCGGTTCGGGTGAAACCACCCAGCATCCAAAATCGCGCCAGCCACCGCCGGCTTATTGCGCAGCTTAGCGAACTCGTCATCATAAGCCTTCCCCCCACACTCACCACGGAATATCACCCGACCCTGGGTGGGGGCGTCCAAACCCAACATGCACCGCATTGTCGTGGACTTGCCGGAACCATTAGGGCCTAAAAACCCCGTCACCTGGCCGTCCGGCACGGTGAAACTCACATTATTCACCGCAAGTTTCGCACCATATTTCTTACTGAGGCCCTCCACAATAATCACAACAACCACCTTTCTGCTAAAACCCTGTTGCGTTATCGCCAATGCCTCCTATTGTGGCACCATGGCCCCCGTGCTACATCATGCCCCGGTCTCATTTTTGGGTATGACCCCCCGGTCAAACGCATATAGCACCGCATGCACCCGATCCCGCGACCCGGTCTTCGCCAACACCCGCCCCACATGGGTCTTCACCGTCGGCAGAGAAATAACCAAATGGTCGGCAATCTCCGTGTTCGACAACCCTCGGGCAATCAGCAGTAAAATCTCCGCCTCCCGATGCGTCAACGGCTCCACCAACCCCCGATTCAGCGCCACCATCGGATCCACCGTCGGCGCCATATGGGTGCGCAACCGCTTAAACAGGGTTGCCGTCGCCGCCGGGCTAATCACCGCCGACGACTCCCCCACACTCTGCACCGCCGAAATCAACTCCTCCGGGGAAGTATCCTTCAATAAAAACCCACTAGCCCCCGCCTCAATCGACTGCACCACATAATTATCCGTATCAAACGTGGTCAACACCACGATACGGGTGAGCTCCCCCGCCGGACCCCGCAACCGCTGCGCCACAATCTCCTTCGTCGCATCAATCCCATTGACCACCGGCATTTGAATATCCATGAGAATCACATCCACCGGCTGTCTTTGCGCCAACATCACAGCCTCCCGGCCATTATTCGCCTCCCACACCACCTCAATATCATCCTGGGAGCCCAACACCATGGAAAACCCGGCCCGCACCAACTGCTGATCGTCGGCAAGCCCAACGGTAAACATCATTATTCTCCTAACGGTAGAGTGACTTCCACAACCCATTGTCCAGCATGCGGCCCCCAATGCGCAGCACCACCATGAATTTTGGCCCGCTCCGCAATACCAATAAGGCCGCGACCACCTGGAACGTCGGCAAGCTGCTGGGGGTCCACCAACCCCCCACCCAGGTCATTTTTCACCACAATAATCAACCGGTCCGACAACCAGTCAAGCGACATGATAATGTTCGCACTCCCATGCTTGAGGGCATTCGTGAGGCACTCCTGCACGATGCGGAACACGCTCAACCCCAACGATTCCCGCACCACATGGGGCGTGCCAGTCACCGTGTAGTCCACCTCCGCCCCGGCGCGCCGAGTCTCTTTAATAAGGTCACCGATACCGGCCACACCGGGGGTGGTGGCAAGACTGCGTTCCGGGGTTTCGGTTTCCCGCAGCACGCTGAGGAGTTGGCGCATTTCGGCTAGGGCGGACCGGCCCACATCCCCAATAGTGTCGAGGGCTGTGATCGCCATGTCCGGGTTCTTTTTGCCGGCGAACTTCCCGCCGTCGGCTTGGGCGATCATGACGGTGAGCGAGTGGGCGATAATGTCGTGCATTTCGCGGGCGATCCGGTTGCGCTCCTGAACCACGGCATAGTCGGCCCTGGCTTCGAGATCCTGCATGCGCTGGTAACGGCGGCGAATCCCGAGGCCGACCAGCCAGAAAAACCCGATGGTGACCAGGACCCCGACGATAACAGCACCAATGATAAGAATGACATTATAGAGATGCAGCGTCTGCCACCAATGCGGCCTGCTCTTGCCCTGGAACAGTTCGGGAACGATCAAAATATATGCGCTGGCGTAGAGGCTGCCAACAATAATGATGGTGAGCCAAAGACGGCGGCGGAAATTCAGCCGGGCAGCCGCAACCGCAGTTTGATAGCACACAATCGGATAGGCGACGAATTGTATAGGAAACACCGCAAACGATGAACAAAACAACCCCAGGCCCACAAGCCCCAGCCCCAACTCAAACCTGGTGAGCTGCACCACCAACCCCAAGGCCAACAGAGCAAACCCAATAATCTCCATGACAACAACCAACGTGGCCACAGAAGCGGGGTAAATCAGTTCCCGAGCCTCAGAATCACCCACCCCCACAATCAAAATGAACACAATCATCAACGCGATAAAAACATATTGGCGCCAGGTCACCAGCTCCTCGGTAAACGGGATGAGCCATCGTTTATGCACAGTCATGACTGTTGAGGTTAATAAGGCACAAACCATCACACATCATGCTGGGGTATTGGTTTCTGGCATGATTTTTCGCAGCCGCCCGCGAGTTGCTCCCCGGCTTCACCGGCTTTCCTTGAACAATGGGGAGGAATCACAAGTTTTTACGGTTTTAAGGAAGGTCCCCATGTTGGATGATATACGGTGGGAATTCGGGTCGCGGCGATACCTGTCGCTGGAACAGTTCGTCACCGAGGTGTCCAGGGTCAACAAATCGGCGTGGCCACACGACGAGATTGTGATGAACAACCCCAAGGTGGCGTTCGAATACTCAGCATTGATATCCAGCCTGGACGAGTTATTGCCGTGCGAAAACCTCGCCCACGCGGACGCGGTGCTCCGGCCGGACCCGACAGCCGACGGGCTCTTTTCGGTGGACATCCGGGCGGAGATCATGGCGACGAACCGAACATCGTTTTCAGCCGGCGAACTCCTGTGGATCGCCCACAGCCTCCAGGCGAATAAACGGCTGGGGGATCACCCCCGGTTTGCCGGGTTTGAAATCGCCGACGAACATTCGGGGGTGCCGGCGGGGCAGGTCACCCACGCCACTACCGCCGCCTAGCCGCCCGCTTTGCGACGCTGGGCGCCGCAATATAGCGGCGAGTCACCCATAATTCCAGGAAGAGGAGCGCAAGGGCCGCAGCGGTGATGAGGACCATGGCAACCCAACTGTGGGTGATGCAGTCGTTCGACCAGGAAAGAATCTTCGCCACCCGGGGGTTCAGCATGAACGAATAGCTGCCCTTGCAGACGCGCCGGGCACCGTTCACGCCGGTGACGTGGGCGTGGTTACGGGTGAGCCACCACATGTAGGTCATGACGAGAGTGCTGGTGAGGGAGACGAAGAGTTTGTTTTCGATGGGGTGTTTACCGCGACCGCGGAATGCGGCGAGCCACGGCAGGAGGGCGGCGAGTGCCACCAGGCCGATGAACACATAGGTAACGATCTGGCCCTTGATGGTGATGGAGCTCAGGAATGAGTTGGAGCCGGAATCGTTGCGGATGTCGGCCATGACGTAGTATTTGCCGTCGACCTGCTTCAGGGTGATGGTGTGGGCGTCGCTCAGGTTCCCGGGGGTGGGTTTGCCGTCTTTGCCACCCTCGGTGAGGGTGGTGGTGATGGTGGCGATGACGAAGGCACTGCCGTCGGGTTGGGGGGTGGCTTGGGTGATGGTGACGTCGCTTTTGGCGACCGCGAACCAGGTGCCGTCGGCAAGGAGTTCGTCACGGATTTTCAGGTTTTCGCGCTCCACCTGGGTGAAGGTGTCCCGGCCGGCGGGGGTTCCGACGATTCTGCTGCTGGAGTTGAGGCACCGGGAGAGGGTGCAGCTGGTGTTGGTCCATTGGGCGTCGAGAACGCTTTGGTATGTTTTGACGGCGGTGGTGATGGCGGCGTTATCGGTGGCGGCGGACTGTGGCGCTGCGGTAGCCGTCGATAAGCTACAGGCGTAGCACATCAGAATGAGCCCACACAAGGCAAGGATTTTGTGCTTCATTGGTGCCCCTTTAACCGCGTTGCGTAATGAAGTAACGCAGGATTTTGCGTTCCAGCATGAGGATCACAAGGGCCGACAAGAAAAACAACGCTATGGCGAATCTGCTATTGAGTATGCATTCGTAGGATCCAATGAGGCGTTGCACACTGGTGTCTAACATGTTGGGGTAGCCGTAGTTGCAGGAAACCTTATCGCCGTAGCCGTGAGTGGTATAGGCGTCGCCAACATGGATCCATAGCATGAGAAATGTCATGATGCCGGCGCTGACAAACGAGACCCGTAAGCGGGTGGCAATGGAGTCTCTGAGGCGGGCGGGGTGTGCGGGGGGCCGCGGGGGAACCCCCCCCGCCACAACAACGAGCACAAAGAACACGTACATGACGATTTGTCCTTCGATCAATGCCTGAGCCATGCCGATTCTCTTTTCCTTGTCGCTCCCTTATGAGGTGTAAGTCAGCTAGAAGATACCTCAACGCTACCGCACCCAAAATTCGGGGGTAGGTCAACAAACAAAAGAAAAATGTGTGCGGGCGGTGGCTTTTAAAGAAATATGCGCATGCTAGCACGATCTCTAACGGAAATATTAGTTGCGGTTTAGCGTCATTCGCCGCGGGTAAGGTTTACCCCCTCCCGCACAGTTCCCGCTTGACGACGCCCGACGGCGCAGAAATCCGTGACCCTGGGATACTTCGGTGGGAATAATTTCATGAATCACCCCGACACGCCGATGTAACGAATTGCACTTATACTAAATCTGGATTGAAACTCGGGAACAAACCCACCCATACCACAAGATATGGGATTAATAATATTTCATCTATACATATGTAGTGGTTTGCGGGTGTTGATCCGGTAATCTTATTCACCATGCAGAGTTACGACCATTCCAGCATCACCGAATACTTATCCCACGCCGATTGGCGCATCAACGCCAACGCTAACCAGGACTTTTCCCTCGGCGGCCTGATCCTCAACACCTCCGGCAAGGCCATAGCCAACTATTGGCTCGACCAAGTATTCTCCCCCGAAGCAGGGCAGGCGCACCGGGATGGTGACATCCACATCCACGACCTCGACATGCTCTCTGGATACTGCGCCGGATGGTCGCTCCGCCAACTCATCGAAGAGGGATTCGGGGGCGTCCCCAACACGGTTTCCTCCGCCCCGCCGAAGCATTTAAGCTCCGCCTGCGGCCAGGTGGTGAATTTCCTAGGTACTCTGCAAAACGAGTGGGCCGGGGCGCAAGCCTTTAGCTCCTTCGACACCTACATGGCGCCCTTCGTCCGCATCGACCAACTCACCTTCGAACAGGTGTACCAGGTGTTGCAGGAGTTTGTGTTTAACCTCAACGTTCCCTCCCGGTGGGGCACCCAAACCCCCTTCACTAACCTCACCTTTGACTGGACCTGCCCGGCGGACCTCCGCGACCACACCCCCATCATCGGCGGGGAAATCATGGACTTCTACTACGGCGACCTACAGCCCGAAATGGACCTCATTAACCGGGCATTCCTGGCAGTCCTCGCCGAAGGCGACTCCGACGGCAGACCCTTCACCTTCCCCATCCCCACCTACAACATCACCAAAGACTTCGACTGGGACTCCCCCAACACCGAAGCCCTCTTCGACATGACCGCACAATACGGTCTCCCCTACTTCCAAAACTTCATCAACTCCGACCTGGACCCGGGCATGATCCGCTCCATGTGCTGCCGCCTCCAGCTTGATCTGCGGGAACTCCTCAAACGCGGCAATGGGCTCTTCGGCTCCGCGGAACTCACCGGCTCCATCGGGGTGGTCACCCTCAACTGCGCCCGACTCGGCTACCAATACGCCGGCGACGAAGCGGGGCTCCTGGCCGCCGTCGACAACCTGGTGGCCCTGGGGGTGGACACGCTGGAACGCCGGCGGGCATTCGTCACCGCACAATTACGCAACGGCCTCTACCCCTATACGCGACGGTGGCTGCCCAGCCTGGACAATCACTTTTCGACAATTGGCGTGAACGGCTGCAACGAAATGGTGCGGAACTTCACCCACGACGCCTACGACATCACCGACCCCCGGGGCAAAGCCCTCGCCGCCCGACTGCTCGACCACATCAATAACCTCATCGTCGCCGCGCAGGAACAAACCGGACACCTGTTCAACCTGGAGGCCACCCCGGCGGAAGGCACCACCTACCGGTTCGCCAAGGAAGACCGCAAACGATTCCCCGACATCATCCATGCCGGATCTGAGCGGGAACCCTACTACACCAACTCCTCCCAACTGCCGGTCGCCCACACCCCAGACCCCTTTGCTGCCCTCGAACACCAGGAAGAACTGCAAAGCAAATACACCGGTGGCACGGTCCTCCACCTGTACATGGGGTCGGCCATGTCCGACGGCAAGGCCTGCGCCAAGCTCGTGCGCCGCGCCCTGGAAAACTTCCACCTGCCCTACATCACCATCACCCCAACGTTCTCTATCTGCCCAGAACACGGCTATATTTCCGGGGAACACCCCCACTGCCCGCACTGCGACCAAACCACCGAAATGTGGACCCGGGTCATGGGTTACTTCCGGCCGGTCGAAAGCTTCAACATCGGGAAAAAAGGCGAATTCCATGAGCGTCAGTATTTTAGCGAAACCTACGTGTAACCGCAGCCAGGTTGGGGCTCGCACGCTGCCGGTTGCGGGAATCATTCCGTTCTCCGCCACCGACTGGCCGGGCAATATCACCATCACCATCTTCACCCAAGGCTGCCCCTTGCGCTGCGTCTACTGCCATAATCCCAGTTTGCAGGCGTTCGGCGCCGGCAGCCACGATTTCGCGGAGGCGCTTGCGTTAGCCGTCGACAGGCGGTCGCTTATCGACGGCGTGGTGATCTCCGGCGGCGAACCCACCGCGGTCCCCGGGCTTGCCGACGCCATTGCCGCGGTGCACGAAACCACCGGCCTACCAGTGGGATTGCACACCTGCGGCTACAGTCCGGCGCGAATCGGCCGGCTCCTGGAGCGGGCGGAAAGCACCCCGGACTGGGTGGGTCTGGACATTAAGGCCCTCCCTCGGCACATGCCGGAAGTGACCGGGTGCGCGGCCACCGTGAGCGGTCGGGTGTGGGACAGCCTGCACCTTCTTGTCGACGCCGGTGTGGACCTACAGCTGCGAACCACCCTGTGGCGGGACTCGGTCATCTCCCAACACCTGCCCGAACTCCAACACCTGGTATCCGAACAAGGATTCGACCTGGTGATCCAGCAGGCCCGGGCCGCCGACGGCAGCCCATTCCAGCTGGTGTGATAAGGGCCGGCATTGGGGTGGGAGGGGTGGTGTGTTGATCTGGATGCGTTGGGAGTAGGGAGGAGCAGGGATGCCGTGGAGGGAGCGGCGTCGCCGCATAGAAGCGAGTGGTGCCGCGCGGGGATGCTTGTTGGAGCCTAAAACCCGAAGAAGCGTGGGCAGGTTTTGAAAGACCTGGGGCAGGGCTCAAGCCAGCCCGCTTGATGCTGATACCGATTTAGACGATGCTAGCCATCGGCGGATCAAACACCATCAAGCACCCTGCCCCGACTCAAGAAGTATTACGTATGAGAGGGAGTTAGCGGAAAAGCGTGGGAGGAGGGAGTGTGGGCAGGAATAAGGATCATGGGGCGTGGAGGATTGTCAGTAGCAGAATTTTTGCCCCATAATTCGGCCATAAATTCTAGATTCCAGAGCGAATTTTGGCCCATTTTTGAGAATCATGCTATAAAAGACCCAGCTCATTTAGGGTATTCTCCGCGTACGCGGAGGTAGTTCCGCTTCTTCCGCTTTTTGGTGCCCTCGGCGGCGGTATTCTCCGCGTACGCGGAGGTAGTTCCAAGGACAGTTTGCCCTGGGTGACGAAAACGCCGTATTCTCCGCGTACGCGGAGGTAGTTCCAGCAAGAACCCCCCGCCTTGATGGTGGGGGGAGTATTCTCCGCGTACGCGGAGGTAGTTCCCGGTGGAATCACCACTACGGGTGGTAGCCACAGTATTCTCCGCGTACGCGGAGGTAGTTCCACGCCTCACTAGCGCGGTCGTCCCCGGTCAGAGTATTCTCCGCGTACGCGGAGGTAGTTCTAAAAGCATAAAGCATAAAGCAAAACAGCAGGGGTATTCTCCGCGTACGCGGAGGTAGTTCCGATGCGCCATCGGGGTAGGTGACCGACCATGCGTATTCTCCGCGTACGCGGAGGTAGTTCCTAAAAGATTGAGAGGAATGTCACAATGTTTATGTATTCTCCGCGTACGCGGAGGTAGTTCCACAGCCAGTACCATGACTGCTATCATTCCTGTGTATTCTCCGCGTACGCGGAGGTAGTTCCGCTACACGGCGGTTCCCTGAGCATCTGGCAGCGTATTCTCCGCGTACGCGGAGGTAGTTCCCGTAGCCTGTGATTATATCGCGCACACTATACGTATTCTCCGCGTACGCGGAGGTAGTTCCTTACGTAGCTCACCAGCGGTTTTGTTGTATTCGTATTCTCCGCGTACGCGGAGGTAGTTCTGTGCTGGTGGCTAGCCGCAAGCGTGTGCGGTAGTATTCTCCGCGTACGCGGAGGTAGTTCCCCCCCAGCGAGATGGTGCGGCTCGAATCGGTTTGTATTCTCCGCGTACGCGGAGGTAGTTCCAATAAAACTACCATGCAGCCGGTATGTCGCAGGTATTCTCCGCGTACGCGGAGGTAGTTCCCGCCAAGCTGCGGGAAATCGTCGATGGGGCTGGTATTCTCCGCGTACGCGGAGGTAGTTCCGCTAGCGTGTGGGGCAGGACACAGGTGGGAACGTATTCTCCGCGTACGCGGAGGTAGTTCCACCCATAAGCTCCCCTTTCCCAAAAGGTGGGTGTATTCTCCGCGTACGCGGAGGTAGTTCCGCTTGCGGGCGATGGAGGCCCGCTACCTGCGGGTATTCTCCGCGTACGCGGAGGTAGTTCCGGCACCATCAGCCACCCCCAAAGTGAGGCGTTGTATTCTCCGCGTACGCGGAGGTAGTTCCTTCAGGCCCTTGCTAATCATCTCCGCAAGGTGGTATTCTCCGCGTACGCGGAGGTAGTTCCTATTTTCACTACTGCGAATAATATTAGCGATGGTATTCTCCGCGTACGCGGAGGTAGTTCCCTGGGGGCTGTTGGCTGTGCGCTTGTGAGCGCGTATTCTCCGCGTACGCGGAGGTAGTTCCATCGGGTTTGCCATCGGTGATTCGCACATCAAGTATTCTCCGCGTACGCGGAGGTAGTTCCGCAATTCTGAGCTGCGTTTGCATAAAGACACGGTATTCTCCGCGTACGCGGAGGTAGTTCCATCATCAAAGAAACGCTTCGTGCCAGCGGTTTGTATTCTCCGCGTACGCGGAGGTAGTTCCCATGCCGTGGCGTTTTTCCCACTTCAACCGGCGTATTCTCCGCGTACGCGGAGGTAGTTCCGCTTTCCGCGCCCCCGTAGGCACCGCCATGCCGTATTCTCCGCGTACGCGGAGGTAT
>ERZ1645004.431-NODE-431-length-9358-cov-12.355369_pt1 | contig 9358 bp, 10 predicted proteins | sample MGYA00579304_ERZ1645004 | MGnify/ENA primary metagenome ERZ1645004 (study PRJEB40715, sample SAMN01906944) | human oral metagenome | study: EMG produced TPA metagenomics assembly of PRJNA78025 data set (Human Oral Subgingival Plaque Microbiome).
TTTTATACTCTATCTGATAATTTAGTTAATAAAAATAGGTCAAGATTATTTTCTTATAAACGAAAATTAGAGCAAAGAATTGTAATTGAACAAGACCAATATAAAAAATCTCTATTAGAATCAAAATTAAAAAACTTGGAAGAAAATAATTTAGGTTCAAAAAAGAGAATTTCTAAAATTAGTAAATATAAATCAAGAATAGTTAGTCATATAAATCATGAGCTTAACCAAATGATAAAAGAAGAAGATATAGTAGAGATAGTACGAGAGGATTTAACATGGAGTAGCAAGAAAAAGAATGTGAGCAAAAAACAACAGAATAGATTTTCTACATGGTCAAAAGGTCTCTTGCTTGAAAGACTATCTGTTAAATTAGCAGAAAAAGGAATAAAAGAAACAATAGTTAATCCAGCTTATACTTCGCAAATTTGTTGCAAGTGTAATCACTTAGGAGATAGGAAAGGAAAAGAATTTAAATGCTCGAATTGTAACTTAAGTATAGATGCAGATTTCAATGCTTCTATCAATATTAAGAAAAGAAGATTTATTAGTGAAATAAATATTGACACACCATATAAAGAAGTTAAGAAATATTATGAAAACATACCTGTTTAGTTTTTGAACTAAATACAAAATGGACGATAAAAGCGATTTTAATATTAGTAATAATTTTAAAGTCTAACTTTTCAGCTCGAAATGTGTGAGCACCTCCATTAACGTTTATTTTATTAAATTAAACTTATGAAAACGGTCTACGGAAATCATTTCTTGCTTTATACAAGAAGTGATACTGGGTAGTCCAAGGCTTTACTTTACATATTCTATATGTAAATAAGTGCGAAATCTCATAATTCTACTTAATTTATATATTTTTATATTTATTTTGTAATTTTATGAACCAGACTTGTTTATGCAAATAATCAAAAATAGTAGAGAGAAAGAATGGTATAGTAGATGAATAAGAATGAATTGATTAGTGAAATATACGAATTTGAAAAAGAATTAGCACGAAATTATGATAGAAGTTTATTGCCAAGAAATAAATTCTCACCTTATTATATAAATAAAGGTGTATTAGTAAGACAAGTTTATGATGAAGAAATAAGTGCTAGTGATTTAAAAACAACTGAAGAGTTAATAACTTTTTATGAGAATTTCTTTAGATTAGTAGATGAACAAAGTGGAAGCTCTTCTAAATTATCAAACAAAAATGATTCTCAAAAATCAAAAAGTAAATATTTCAACAAATTAGAATCTTTTTTAACAACAGGCTACGACTCTTTTGAAAGAATCTATAACAACCCCTCTACACGAATAGATTCTCTATCTATCATACTTAAGAAAAAATTTCAAAAAGACTTTATTTATGAAGTTGCAATTAAAGGAAAGACTTTAAGTAAATGGTATAAATTTGAATATAATAAATATTCTGTTGCCTTTGTAAGTGCTATCATTGGAGTTGTTGCTGTTATCTTTGCATTAGTAGCAAGTGATAATTTAATTTTCCCAATAATTTGGGGCAGTTTATTTTCTATTCCTATTGTATATGATGTTATCAAAACTCAATATACACTCAGAAAAAATCGAATAACTAAAATTGAAGAAGAGTTCTTCAGTAATATTTTTGAAATAAAATCTGCAAAAGAATTTTTCAAATACATCAAACTCTGTAAGTATGAGAATTATCTCAATGATTATTTCAAGGGTGATGTGCTATATGAAGAATTAAAACGAAGAAATAATTTTAATACTACTAATTCAGAAAATGAAATTGTGGGGAATTGAGAAGTCATTGACTTTATTCCAGTTTTAGTATATAATAAATAAATTAAAGAAAACAACAAGAAAGTAGGGTTGAGATGCTAAATGAATAAAAGTGATTTAATCCATGAAATATTTTTATTTGATAAAGAAATAGCAGATTATGGAATCAAAAAGAGAGTTCTTTTAACTAATAATTATCTTTTAGACAAAGGAATGCTTTATAGAAAATATAACTCAGAAGAAATTTCAGCAAGTTCTCTAACTGATGAAAACAAAGAAAAAGAATTATTAGCTTTTTATGAGGTGTTTTTCTCAGAGCTGGATTCAAACAACTCTTATAAAGATGGAGATACTTATGCTGAAAAAGTTTTAAATTTTATTAAAAGAACAAAAGCTTATGACAAATTTGAGTTGATAAATGACCAAAAAAGTGAGACCGAGGAATACAATAGTATAGACTATCATTTCAAAAAAGATTATAACAATAAGTTTCTAAGTCAAAACAAACTTTATAACAAATTTAAGAAAAAAGTTGATACTCTTACTTCCATAGATAATTCTTTTGGTTATCTATTCATTCTATCAGCTGGGTTATTTATTTTTCTTGGTATTCCAATACTTATTGTTTATTTTGTAACAAATGACAATCTAAGTTCTTTTATTATGACATCAATTATAAGTTCTTTTATTATTGGAGTAAGTTCTCTTGTAATTTCACTCTATTTAGATAAAATAATTTCAGCAGAGCGAAAAAAGGTTGAGAAAATGGAGTACAAAATTGGAGCATTTAAGGGAATAGATAAAAAAGAATGTTTTTATGAAATAGACAAATTCTATAAAGATGATTTATTCTATAAAGAACTTAAAAAACAATATAATATAACTACAACACCAATAGGTAATCAAATCATAGGAGAATAAAAATGAACAGAACTTTAAAAAACACATACAAAGATAAAAAAGTATTTATTACGGGTATTACTGGATTTAAAGGAAGCTGGCTTGCATTGCTCTTACATAGATTAGGAGCAGAAGTAAAAGGATTAGGTTTAAAACAACCAGAACCCAATACTATCTTTTATAAAGGTGAAATTGAAAAAATCGCTAAAGTTTATATTCAAGACTTGCGTGAAGATTTTTCAGATGAGTTAATCAATGACATTCAAGAAGCAGATTATATTTTCCATTTAGCTGCACAACCAATCGTATCAGAAGGCTACCGTGACCCTTATGGAACATTTAATACAAATGTTATGGGTACTGTCAAAATGCTAGAACTTGTTAAAAATGCTACTCATGAAGTATCTTTCCTTAGCGTAGCAAGTGACCGTGTTTATGCTTCAGTTCCACATCCTCATGTTGAAACAGATTCAATGGCTGGATTTGAACCTTATTCATTATCTAAAGTATTTGATAATATGCTTGTAGATATGTATAGCCAAATGGACGGTGTTTCTGACAAAGTTAAATTTATTAACGCTCGTGCTTCAAACGTACTCGGTGGTGGAGATAAAGGAATTAACCGTATTGTAACTTCAATTATGGCCGCTGTTGAAAAAGGAGAAGTTCTTAAATTGAGAAATCCAGCATTTGTCCGTCCGTACCTTTATGTGTTAGATTGTCTTTCACAATACTTGATTATTGCTTCTTATGGAACATATAATGCTTACAATATTGGTGCAGGTGAACATACAAGTGTTTCTGTACAAGAACTTGTAGAATCATTTATCAAACAAAGCTATCACGATTTAAAATGGGATAATACTGGAGAACAATTTGGATTTGAAGGTAATACATTACTTGTAAATACTGATAGATTCCACAATGAATTTCCTAAAGTAAATTCTGTATGTGATACTATTGATGATGTTGTTAATCGTATCTTACTAATCAATAATGAATCAGACAATGAACTTGCTAAACAAAAAGCAAATACACTTATTGATGAAGCAATTTCTATCTATAATGAATTTTAAGGAGCGATAACTATTGAATAAGATTTTAATTGAAATTTACGATTGTTATGGTAGCAGTGCCGAAGTCACTAAAAAAGCAACAAGTTTTGTTATTGAATCTATGGACAAACTTGGAGAAGCTTTAGAAGATGAAAATTATGAATGGCTTGCTGAAATTGGTGACCCATGTTATGGAGATTTTGCTAATGGAAACGTTGAGTCTGTCATTATTGATTATACAGGAGATTGGGACGACCCAATAGCTTATAAATTAGTTCGTTACTCTTATGATGAAAAGATGAAAGAGCTTGAAGAAGTTTATAAAACTCAAAAAGATGAAATAAATCTATTGTTTAATGATTGACAGCACTTCAAACATTTTGTTATAATAAAATTATTAAATAGAAAGGTTGTTAAAATATGGAAAAATACTTGATTGAAATTTTTGGTGTTTATGGAAAAGGTGATGCTGATAAAGAAGTCGAAAGCTTTGTTATAAATTCCATTGATGAACTTGAAGAAGCTATGGAAGGTTATGAATGGCTTTGTAGCGATGGCGGTAAATCTGATTACCAAAGATTCGTTAAAGGAGAAGTTACAAGTGCTACATTCCCTCACTATGGTGACTGGGACGAACCAGATGAATATGAAATTATTCGAACTTCTTACAAAGAAAAACTAGAACAAATTGAAAAAGAGTACAAAGCTAAAAAAGAAGAATTGAATAAGCTCTTTGGAAACTAAAGGAAGAAAGATAAAACTTTCTTCCCTTTCTTTTGATTGATATTAAAGAAAAATTTTTAAAATAAAAGAGGCTTTTTACTATGAGAACTTATGATTTTAATAAGGGGAACACAATCACAAGTAACTATACTTTAAGTGATTATTTCTCTACTATTTACACTAAAATGTTTATTGGATTGATTATAACAGCTTTGGTATCATATTTGCTTCCACTTGTGTTGCCGGATTTGTTTGTAGCAATCGTACACAATTACAAAATCGTAGCAATACTTTCATTGCTTGTTGAAATGGGTTTAATATTTTACATTGGCAAATCAATGAAAGATTCAAGTAAAAATATGACACCTTGGTTCTATTTGTATTCGTTTGTGAATGGAATTACATTTAGTGTTATTTTATCTTTTTCTAATCCAGTAACAGTAGCAGTAACTTTCTTAATCACTTCTGTTATGTTCGGAGTACTTGCTTTCATTGGAAGAACAACTAAGAAAGATTTATCTGGTATTGGTAAATTTGCTATTGCAACATTACTTGGTTTAATCATTGCTACATTAGTTAATATTTTCTTACATAATACTATGTTAGATTATATTATTACTTATCTTGGTGTAATTGTTTTCTCTGCTTTGATTGCTTATGACAATCAAAAAATTCAAAAAGGATTTGCAAGAGTAAATCAAGATAATTATAATAATGTTACTACTTGGCATGCTCTTGATTTATACCTAGACTTTATCAACCTATTCTTATACATTTTAAGAATTTTGGACAAAAACAAATAAACTGCAGTCTGAGCTGTTTTATCAATAGTTAGGGTTAACTATCAAAAATAACCCAAAACTGTTGCTAAAACAGCTTTCGTGCATTTAGCAATCATTCTAGTAACGATATACAAAATAAAAATTTTAAAGAGGTATTGTAATGAGTCAAATGCACATTGGTAATAGAGGTGTGCCTATGAAATGCGTAGCACAGCCAGGAAAGTGTCCAAAAGCGCCAAGTATTGGACATTTTCAAAAAGTGGAACAAGCTCAAGAATTTGCAGACCGTCTAAATGAGTTAGAAGCAAGCGGTTTTACTTATAAAGATGTTCCAAAAGAAGATATTAGCAAGCTTGATAATGCACAACTAATCCTTGCTCAAAAAGAATTGAATGCTCATAAATCTGAATATGAAGATTATAAGCAACGTATTAAATGGCGTAAAGAAGTTAGGTCAAAAGCTCAACGTGAGATGAAATCCATTATTGATGATAATAACAATCAAATCGCAAGAGTAGTACAAGCTAACAATTTAACTGCACAAGCTCGTAGAGCATGGAAAAATGCAGAGGGTGAAGAAAGAAAAACTGCTTATGCTCAATATAAAGAAGCATTAGCAAATAGTAATGCTATTTATGCAGAAGCAAGTAATGCTACAAAAGCTAATCAAGAAAATTTCTCTAAATTAGTTGACAAGAAAGAAAAAGCTGAAACAGAACTTTTAGAGTTTATGGAAGAAAGAGCTATTCAATCAAGCGAAAAGAACTATGCTATTAACATTGACGCTGAAATTGATAAAAGAGAAATGAATAAATAACAAAAAGAGGTGAATTTCACCTCTTTTATTTTTGGAATAATATAACTATAAGAGTTAAAAAAGATATTTAAACTCATTAAATTATGCTTAATAAATTAAGCTATACTAAAGGAGAAAAAGATTATGCCCTTTTTTATAATTTTTCTAATCATTTCTATTGCAGTTCTTGCCTTTTTCTTTTCAACTTACTATATTGTACCACAAGGAAGTGTAGCTATTGTTGAAAGACTTGGTAAATACCATAAAACATCAACAGCTGGTTTACATTTCTGTTTGCCTTTAGGAATTGATAAAGTTGCTATTAAATTGCCACTTCGTATGCAACAAGAAGAAATGGCAGTAGAAACAAAAACTAAAGATAATGTGTTCGTAGTTATGGCTATTGCTACGCAATATAGAGTGTCAGAAAATAATGTAACAGATGCTTTCTATAAATTGCTTCGTCCTAAAGCCCAAATTCAATCTTACATTGAAGATGCTTTAAGAAATGCTGTTCCAAAATTAACTCTTGATGAACTTTTTGAAAAGAAAGATGAAATCGCTCTTGAAGTTCAAAAACAAGTTGCTGAAGAAATGTCAACATACGGTTACATCATTGTTAAAACACTTATTACAAGAGTTGAGCCTGACGCTGAAGTTAAACAATCAATGAACGAAATTAACGCAGCTCAACGTAAAAGAATGGCTGCTCAAGAACTTGCAGAAGCAGACAAAATTAAAATTGTTACTGCAGCTGAAGCAGAAGCAGAAAAAGATAGATTACATGGTGTTGGTATTGCGAACCAACGTAAAGCCATTGTTGATGGTTTAGCAGAATCTGTAAAAGAATTAAAAGATTCTAATATGCAATTAACTGAAGAATCAATTATGAGTATTCTATTAGTTAACCAATACTTAGACAGTTTAAATAATTTTGCTAAAGGAAATAACAGTACTATCTTCTTACCTTCAAATCCTACTGGAATTGAAGATATTAGGACTCAAATGCTTAGTGCATTAGCAACAGATAAAAATAAATAAAATTTTTAAAATTTTAGAAAAAGCACAAGAAATTGTGCTTTTTTTCTTAGTTTATCTCAAAAAGTGGAATAATAAATTATATACAAGACTTTTACAGAAAGAATTGATAATATGAATTATAATTTATTTCAAAAATTAACTGAAGAACAAAAAGAGAAATATATAGTTACTTCAAAATCTACGGACAATTATCCACATTTATATAAGCCTGCATATTCACCATCAAGACATTTTTCAGCTTGTATTGAAAATGATATGGGTGCAGAGCAAAGAAAAGATATTTGTCGTTATGCTATTTTCTTAACTCAAGGAAAATGTGCTTATTGTGGTGATACACTTATCAACTTAAAAAATGGTAAGAAATACGGAAACAAAGATTTGAATTGGGACCATATTCACCCAGCTTCAAGATGTAATATTTTAACTTATGGAAATGTTTTGCTATCTTGTTCTGATTGTAATATTAAGAAAAGTGATAATGATACATTAACTTGGTTTAAAGAGCAATTGGATAACAATGAGTTTCCTAATGCTTTATTTACTTATGAAGAATTTGAAGTTCTATTAAAACAAGAATTTGAACAATACGCAAAAGATTATCCTTGGGTAAGATTAGTTAATACAAGATACTTTCATAATAAAGAAAATATGAAAGCAAAAGAATTAACTTGTAGAACAATCCATGATGAAATGGGAGTTTATAGCTTCTCTCAAAATTCTGTAAACAATTATCAATGTTCAGATGGGCTTAAGAAAGAGCTTAATATTTTAATTGAAAAAGTTCCAGAGGGAGCTAAAACTTATAATTTCAATCTTGCAACAAGCTATTTCTTCAACAATTTCGGATATACTGAAACATTCCTGAAAGAAGATTTAATCACCTCATTATTAGATTATAATAATTTTATTTTTGCATTTGATGTGTTTCTTTCAACTCTTAATAAGCACACTTTTTCTAAAGTAAAATATTTTGCTGAATCTATTATCAAATATTACTTCCAAAAAGATTATAAATTTCCAAGTTATAGAGAAAGAATTATTTATTTAAAAAACCTTGATTAAGAGTACTTATATAAGTACTCTTTTCTCTTTTATTTGACTTTTTAAGAAAAGTATTGTATAATGGATTAAATAACCTTATAGAAAGAGGTAATAATGGACGAAAATCTATTACTAATCGAAATCATAAGTACGTTATTCGTAGCTAAACTCGTTGAACAAAAAATACTTAAACGAACTGAAATCAATGACGCTTTTGAAGCTCTTGTTGATTATCAAAATGAACTATATGGAGTGAATTATAAGATTATTCTTAATGAAGAAGATTGCCAATTAAATCTGAAGTCATATTTAGACAGTATTAGAATAACAAGTAATCTTATCAATAAATTACTTACACTCACCAAAGAAAAAGAAAATGAAGCTTTCCTTAATCAAATTAAGCGAAACTTTGCTGACGAACTTAGACTCATCAGAAAAAGCTTAGAAAAAGGACTTAACAAAGACCGCTAAATCAGTTTGAGGGTTGTTATATCGTCATATAATCAACGCTAAAACAGTTAAAACTGATTTTCGATAAATGTATCGACATTACAGTAAAACAGCTTAAAACAGCTTAAACTTAAATAGAAAAGAGAATAAAATGAAAAAGAAAATTGCAGCCTTTTTTGATATTGACGGGACAATTTATAGAGACTCATTAGTAACAGAGCTATATAAAAAATTGCTTAAATATGAAATCATTCCCCAAGAGGAATATATTAAACAAGTTAAAGAACCATTAACTGCTTGGAAAAATCGCCAAGTTAGTTATGAAGATTATTTAGAAGCACTTACTGAAAACTTCTCAACAACAATTAAAGGATTAACTAAAGCTCAAATTGATTTTGTTACTGACCAAGTAATGAAATTAAGTTCAGATAAAGTTTATACTTATACTCGTGATAAAATCAATAATCATAAAGAACAAGGACATATGGTTATCTTTATTTCAGGTTCGCCAGATTTTATTGTATCACGCATGGGTGAAAAATATAATGCTGATTTAGCAATTGGCTCTAGTTATGAATTTAAGAAAGATTTATTTACTGGAAAGATTAAACCAATGTGGACTTCACGAGCAAAAAATAAAAAAATCAATGAACTTGTTGAAGAGTATAACATTGATTTAGAAAATAGTTTTGCTTATGGAGATACAAACGGAGATACTTTAATGCTATCTAAAGTTGGAAATCCTATTGCTATCAATCCTAATAAAGAGTTACTTGCTAACATTATGAAATTAAAAAACAATAGCC
>ERZ1645004.433-NODE-433-length-9357-cov-3.979144_pt1 | contig 9357 bp, 7 predicted proteins | sample MGYA00579304_ERZ1645004 | MGnify/ENA primary metagenome ERZ1645004 (study PRJEB40715, sample SAMN01906944) | human oral metagenome | study: EMG produced TPA metagenomics assembly of PRJNA78025 data set (Human Oral Subgingival Plaque Microbiome).
GCCGCCGCGGTGCGGGGGGCTGCGCCCGGTCAGCCGGTGCCGCCTGCGCCCAAGGGAGCACCCGAGCCTTCTGAGCAGCGGGAATCAGTGGTTCCTGCGACGCCGGTGGGTCCCGCGGGTCCGGTGTCGCCTGGAGCTTCGGCGCCCACTACGTCGCTAGCCTCCGCGTCTGCGGCATCCGCGGCCCCCGCACGGCCATCCCAGAACGCAGCCCCCGCCCCCGGCTCCGCCCCTGATAGCGGTAGCAGCCCTGGTGCCGGCACCAGCAACGATTCATCCCACCGTCGTACCCACCACCAGCACCATCAGTCCCACCAGCCCCACCGGCCTGGTGATGAGGAGGCCGAGATGATGCACCAGGCGGCCACGGAGCTGGGGGAGCACGACCATCGTGATGCCATGACCATTGCGATTTCCCTGGTGGAGCAGGAGCTTGGGGGGCGCGTCGTATAGTCGTCGTAGAGCGCAAGCGTTGTGGCCCGGCGCGTGTCTGAGTATGCATGATAGCTGCTATGGCAGGTACACTTGAGCGGCGAAACTCTAGAGAAAGGCAAAATGATGAGTCAACCTGATATGTCCGATATTTTGGCCCAGGCGCAGGAAATGCAGGCTAAGCTTCAGGCGGCGCAGGAAGAGATTATGTCGTCCATTGTGATTGGGCAGGCCGGCAATGGTCTGGTGTCGGTGTCGATGCAGGGTTCCGGCACTGTCACATCGGTGAACATTGATCCGAAGGTGATCGACCCCGAAGACCCCGACACTTTGCAGGACCTCCTGGTTGGCGCCTACAACGATGCGCACGGCCAGCTCGCCAAGATCGCCCAGGATAAGATGGGGCCCCTGCAAGGCGCCATGGGTGGCTTCGGATTCTAGTCTGCATATTATGCATCCCCGGCCCTTTGTGGTCGGGGTTTTCCTTTTGCTTTACGACGCCCTCCCGGCCGGCCCCACCCCTTGTGCCTTGCACACCTCTGGCAGCATGTTTGCTAAGCATGGTTTTCTTTTTCTGCTGGGTTAAACCCCCAGGAGCCGGCTTGCCCTAATGCCGGAAACCATGCTTAGAACTTCTGAAGCCCAGGTGGGCTGGCGGTGGTGCTCTTGCCCTTTTTGACCGAAGACCATGCTTAGCAGTCGTGAAGCGGGGTGGGTTGATTGGTTTTCTTCCAGGACAGTTTTAGCCCTCGGTCACATTGCAGATCTGCTAAGCATGGTTTTCTGTTTCTGGTGCACTAAATCACCAGGGGTCGGCTGGCTCTAAAACTGGAAACCATGCTTAGAACTATTGCTACCACCTGAGGGTAAAGATACCTTCATCAGCCTGCTTAAGCTTCAATTCTTCTAAGCATGGTGTTTGGTTGCTGTGGTTGGTTTTCCCTGGGTTTTGCAGCTGACTGGGATGAAGACCATGCTTAGCAAACGTGCGGCATAGTTGTGGTGTTGGTGTGGGGTGCTGGTGCCCAGTAGCAGCCCAATCAGCTCACTTTGCCGCATACTTGCTAAGCATGGTTTTGGGTGAAATCCGGTTGTTGCCAGGTCTCCAGAACGTGGAAACCATGCTTAGAACTTCTGAAGCCCTGGGTGTGTCGCGCCCCGCCCCGCAACACGCAGCGCCGCCCCGCCCCGTTGTTTCATGTCCGGGCGGTGTGGGAGAATCAACGTCGAGTGATGAAAGGATGAGGTGCGGTGTTTGAAGGCCCGTTGCAGGATTTGATTGATGAATTGTCGCGTCTGCCTGGGGTGGGGCCGAAGAGTGCGCAGCGTATCGCGTTTCACCTGCTGCATGTGGATCCGATAGACATTACTCGGCTGCAGGCTGCGCTGGGGGCCGTCCAGCAGGGGGTGAGTTTTTGCCGGATCTGCCACAATATTTCCCGGGATGAGGTGTGTCGGATTTGCGCGGATTCGGGCCGGGACCGGTCGACAATTTGCGTGGTTGAAGAGCCCAAAGACATCCAGGTTCTCGAACGTACTGGCGAATTCAATGGGCGGTATCATGTGCTCGGTGGGGCGTTGGATCCGCTAAATAGCATTGGCCCGAAGGAGTTGAACATTACTGCCTTGTTGCAGCGGATCGGCGGGGTGTTGCCGGATCGGGAGTTGGCGGATTCCACCCCGGAGCAGCCATTATTCGACACCACCCCGGAGATCACCGAGGTGATTCTTGCCACCGACCCCAACACTGAGGGGGAGGCCACCGCGAGCTATTTGGCGCGGCTGCTCAAGGATTTTCCAGGGCTGGTGGTGTCTCGTCTCGCATCCGGCATGCCATTGGGCGGTGATTTGGAGTTTGTGGACGAGCTCACCTTGTCGCGGGCGCTCAGCGGCCGACTAACGCTGTAGCCGTTCCCTCCGCAGCTTGTCGACGACCGGAAGGTCCAACGGCTGCAGTTCGGACATGGGCATGTCCAATGCCCATGCCAGGAGAAGATCCGCCAGTTGGGGGTTGCGGGCCAGGACCGGCCCGTGCATGTAGGTGCAGATGATACTGCCCTGAACTGCGCCTTCGTAGGTGGGCTGCTCGGTATCGGAGTTGCCCACCCCGTGGGTGACGATGCCTAATGGTTTCGCATCCGACCCGAGAATGCTGGAGCCGAAATGGTTACCAAACCCGGTGAGCGGTTCGGTCAGGCCGGCGGTGATGCCGCCATCGTTGGGATGGGGGGTGGATTGGAGTTCTCCGATGAACCGCTTTTTCAGGCTGCCGGTGGTAGCGTCGATAAGCCCGGCGCCGGTGACCATCCTATTATCGGCGCGGAACGATTCACCAAGAACCTGCAACCCGGCGCAGATCGCCAGGATGGGTCGGCCGGCCGCCGCCGCTTTGTGCAGGCCACCGTCGGTGTTGATGTGCTCCGCGGCAAGGATTTGGGCGGTGTCTTCGCCACCGCCGAGGCAGTACACGTCGAGGCTGGGGGGGGTGGGGGCGCCAAGGTGGATGCGCACAATGTTCGCGTCGAAGCCGCGCATGCGGGCGCGTTGGCGTAGCACGAGGGCGTTGCCGTCATCACCGTAGGTGCCGAGTACGTCGGGCAGAACCAAACCAATCTGTAGGGTGCTCATTTAATGTGTCTCCGCTTCAATCCGGCGCACCAATGCGCGTTTAAGATCCCGAAATGCCGTATAGTTGGCCAACACTTCCACTCGGCCTTCCGGGCAGGCCAGAATGGCGTCCATCATATTGTGGACGAGTTCATGTTGAATTTCGGCGTAGGTGAGGCGCACCGCGAGGTCTGTGCCGCGTTCCCCGGAGGCTTTCACCGCGAGTTCGCCAAAGTCTTCAAATCGGACATCCCACAGCCAGGACAGGTCTTCCCCGTCCGCAACCTGGCCGTTGACAGCAATAACGAGGCCGTCGGCGGTGCGGTCCACCATGGACATGGCTTCCTGCCAGCCGGCCGGGTTTTTGGCGAGGAGGAGGTGTATGTCCCGGTTGCCGAGCCGGAGGGTGGAGTAGCGGCCGGCCACATCGTCCACGGTTTCGACCGCGGACACTGCCACGTCGAGGGGGATGCCGAAGCATTCCACGGCTGCCGCGACCGCCTGGGTTGCGTTCCCCCGGTTGGCGGTTCCCGGTAGTTTCAGGGCGAGTGGCGCTATATCGTTGGTGGGGGTGTGGATGCCTTCTGGGGTGATGGTCCAGGTGGGTTCCGGTCGGCGGAATATTGTGCCGTCGGCCAGTGGTTGGACGGCTTCCCACGTGCCGTCCGGGTGGTGGATGATGCGCCCACCGGTTCGGGGGCAGGACACTGAGTCGCCTTTCCAGCCGGCGCCGGCCGACACCCACACCACGTTTTTCGCTTCCCACGCCACCGAGGTGACCAGCACATCGTCACAGTTGGCGATGACGGTCATGGTTGGATGGTTGAGGACGCATTGCCGGAGGGCGCGTTCGATTTTATTGATTTCGCCCACCCGGTCGAGTTGGTCCCTCGACAGGTTGAGGAGCACCAGGCAGGATGGTTGCAGCCGGTCGGCCACCGAGGGGACGTGGAGTTCATCGCATTCTAGGACCACGTGGCTGGCTTCTTGGCCGGCCATGAGGGCGGTGATAATGCCGGCGTCCATGTTATCGCCGCCTTCGTTGGTGGCTACTTGGTGTGCGCTGCGAATCGCGGTGGCGAGCATTCGGGTGGTGGTGGATTTACCGTTGGTGCCGGTGATGAGCGCGACCGGCCGGCCGAATCCCAGGTTTTTCATGATCTGGGGGTCGATTTTTTCCGCAACCAGTCCGCCAATCATGCCGCCGGAGCCACGCCCGGTGGCACGAGAAGCGAAAGTAGCAAGCCGCGCCAGCCCAATGGCCGCCCTGGTGCGCGCGCGTAAACGAGGGAACTTCATGAGGAAAGAGTCTAGTCCTAAACTATCGCCTGGAAACTCGCCGACTGCCCTTTTTCCGTGGTTGGCGTGTTGATCGCCCGGTAATTGAGCGAAGTACCGGCGAAGTTTCCGGCGGCGGGGTTGGTTCGCCGGGGGTAATTTGTGTGGTGGTAATTAGCGTGAGGAACTCATCATCTGTCATGAGTGGCACGCCTTTTCGGGCCGCATGCATGGCCTTGCCGGACAGGTTGTTGTGCTTGTTGCATACCACCAGCGACGTTTGTCGCGTTACCTTTTCGGAGTAGGAGAGGTCGTGCGTGGTGATTGCCCGGATGATGTCGTCGGGGTCTGCGGTGATTTCGGGGGCCACGACGATTTGCATGCCCTGGACCAGGGTGCCGGCGAACACGCCCGGGTTGTGGAATTTTGGGGTGGCATTTGCCGCGGCCACCCGGATGCTGGAGCGTTGCAGCCCGAACCGGTCTGGTTGGAGTTCGTCCGGCTTGACGACGACCACGTGGTCGGGGTCGCGGAAGAACATGTCGGCCACCAGGAGGGTTTCCGCCCGGGTGACGTCGAATTCTGGTTGGCGGGCCCGTTCCACTGTTGCGGTTGCCGGCTCGCACTCCACCCCCAGCATTCGCGCAACCGTTCGAATGCGGGTGTCGGGGAGGTCCACGCCCCGCCGCCGGGCGGTGGCCAGCATGTCGACGATTCCCACCGGCCGGGGCACGTGCCCGACGCGTTGCCGGCGCCGGGGTTTTCCGCGGCTTCCCCGTCGCCGGTTTGCCCGGGCGGCGGCCGTCATCGCCCGCCGCGCTTCTTTATGGATGAACCCCCACACCAGCGGCACATTATGGGTGATCATGGTGCGGCCATCTATGGTTTTGCCCAATGCTTTCAGGATGGAGCTGAAGGATTTCCCGTCGGCGATTTCCTCCCGGGATAACCCGTGCATGTGTTTGGGGCCCGGATCGTCCGGCACCGATAACACCGCGTGGAAGTCGGAATCCGGCTCCCCGGAGGCGGTCAACACGACCGCATCAATGACCACCAGTTGCGCGGTTGATGGGTGAATGCCCGTGGTTTTCACGGTCACGGCTACAAATGGGGTGCGGGCCAATTCCTCGGCCCGCTCCTGGGACACCTCCCGGGGTTTCGGGGTGGCCGTGGGGGATTGCGGCTGCGGTTGGGATTGGGATTGGGGTTTGTGTGCCGCGCCGCCCGACCGGCGGCGCCGAGAACGCCGGCGTGGATCAGTGGTCATAACGGTTTAGTGTAGCCGGTTGCACCGGCTTTCCCACCGTTGGCGCGTCGTAAAGCTTAAAAAGCCTGGTATGCGCGGTTCACCGCCGACGTGACCGCCTTCAGGGACGCATAGGTGATAGATCCGGCAATGCCCACGCCCCACACCTTCTGACCGTTCACGTCGGCGAAAATGTAGGCGGCGGCCTCCGCATCATCACCCGCGGTCCGGGCGTGTTGGGTGTATTCCTGCACCTCAACATCGATCCCCAGCTGCTCCAGCGCATTCGCGTACGCCGCGATTGGACCGTTGCCCGTGCCACTGACCGTCACCGATTCCCCTTGGAACCGCAGCTCGGCAGTGATCTTCGCCTGGTCCCGCTCCGTCACCCCCCCCCTCCCCCGCCGCATCCACACGCATGGCCACCTGCTCCAGGGGGGTGGTCGCATCCAGGTAGGTTTCGGCGAAAATGTCCCACATGGCCTTCGACTCGATTTCGCCGCCCTGCGCATCGGTGACGTCCTGCACCACCGACGAGAACTCCACCTGCATGGGCCGCGGCAGCACCATGCCATGATCCGTTTTCATGATGTAGGCCACACCGCCCTTGCCGGATTGCGAATTCACCCGAATCACCGCCTCGTAGTTTCGGCCCACATCCTTCGGGTCGATCGGCAGGTAGGGGACCTCCCACAGTTCGTTCCGCAATTCCTCCCACTTCACATCGCTGTGGTTCGCGCCCGGATGCACCCGGGCGGCCATCGCATCCAGCCCCTTATTCACCGCATCCTGGTGCGACCCGGAGAATGCGGTAAACACCAGGTCACCGCCGTAGGGATGCCGCTCCGGCACCCGCAGCTGGTTGCAGTACTCCACCGTGGAGCGAATCTGGTTGATGTTGGTGAAATCAATCTGCGGATCCACGCCCTGCGTCAACAGATTCAACCCCAGCGTGACCAGGCACACGTTGCCGGTGCGTTCACCGTTCCCAAACAGGCAGCCCTCGATCCGGTCCGCGCCGGCCATGAACGCCAGCTCGGCGGACGCCACCCCGGTGCCCCGATCGTTATGCGGGTGCAGCGACAAAATAATAGAATCCCGCCGGTTCAAATTCCGGTGCATCCACTCGATCGCATCCGCATACACGTTCGGGGTAATCATCTCCACCGTGGACGGCAGATTAATAATGATCGGATTCTCCGGGGTGGGGTCCATGACCTCCACCACCGCGTCCACCACTTCCTTCGCATACGCCAATTCGGTGCCGGTAAACGACTCCGGGGAATACTCCCACCGCCAATTCGTGTTCGGGTATTCCTTGGCGATCGTCTTAATCAATTCGCCGGCATCCGTGGCCAACTTCTTGATTGCGGCTTTGTCCTTACGGAACACCACATTCCGCTGCAAAATCGACGTGGAGTTATAGAAGTGCACAATCACATTCTTGGCACCCTCGCAGGCCTCAAACGTGCGGCGAATCAGGTGCTCCCGGGCCTGCACCAGCACCTGGATGGTCACATCGTCCGGGATCATGTCCTGTTCGATGATCTCCCGGACAAAATCGAAATCGGTTTGTGACGCCGACGGGAACCCCACCTCAATCTCTTTGTAACCCATCTGCACCAGCAGGTTAAACATGCGGCGTTTCCGCTCCGGGCTCATCGGATCAATCAGCGCCTGGTTTCCGTCCCGCAAATCCACCGCACACCAGGCTGGCGCGTGCGTGATCTTATTATCCGGCCAGGTGCGGTCCGGCAGGGTGACGTCCTCAACCTCCTGGGCGAACGGCTGATAGCGGTGCGCTGGCATGGCGGAACCGCGCTGCTTATTCCATTTCGGCTGGTCTGCGGGCGGCTCCCCGGCAGGTTTGGTGATGTCGCTAGTGGGGGCGGAAATAAAAGTGTCATGGATGGCCATGGTGAAAATCCCTCTAAAACAGTTGATGTGATATGTCACGGCCGGCACTTGAAAAGTCGATGCGAAACCCCGCGACGGGGAGCCGGCCGGTGGTCCTCAACAAGTTCTATACCCAAGCCCCGCCGCGGCTCAGAAGGAGGAGGCCATGAAGGCGGCTCGCACACGCACGCAGCATGCGTCACATCATACCGCAATTTGTTGAATCCGGCATACTTTCCCTCCCCACTCTGCTTGACGACGCCACCCAAGGTGCGTTGCCGGCTTGAGCTTGGGTGGCTTGGGCGGCAGCCCGGCGAGCCTGCGGGGTCTGGTGTGTTCTGGTGTGTGGCCAGGCCAGCCCGGGGTGGCACCACCGCCCCACCCTCGACCCGGCAGCATATTTGCTAAGCATGGTGTTTGAATTTCACCACCTCAAACTCCCAGGAGCAATAGCCCACCCAACTCAAAGACCATGCTTAGAAGACGTGCTGTTTTTCTGGGGTGGTCATGCCCTTTGGCCTGGAGCCCATAGCTAATCTGGTAGCAAGTTGTCTAAGCATGGTTTCCATTCTGGGAGCCCCTCGCAACGGCGCAATTTTGCCGGAAACCATGCTTAGAACACATGCAGCCTTTGAAGGGGTTGGAGCTGCATGCTCGATAAGCTTGGATTGCGCGTTTTTGAAGGGCACGGTGAACTCTCTGGGATCGGAAACCATGCTTATCGGTTTTGCTGCCAGGGTTGGTTGTGGGAGTCATGAGGCTTCAATGGTTCTAAGTATGGTGTTTGGCTGTTGTGGGTTGTTTCTCCTGGAGCTTTGTAGTCTGTTGGAACGGAAACCATGCTTAGCAAACACGCTGCCGGAGGTATACAAGGGGCTGCACAAGCCCCCCAAAGGCCGCAAGTGTGCTAAGCATGGTTTTCTTTTTCTGCTGGGTTAAACCCCCAGGAGCCAACTCGCCCTAAAACCGGAAACCATGCTTAGAATTTCTGAAGCTCAGGTGGGTTGGCGGTGGCGCTCTTGCCCCCTGGGGGTAGTAATTGTGCTAAGCATGGTCTTTATTCAGATGGAGTCTTGTGGAGGGCTGATTTGACCGAAAACCATGCTTATCGGTTTTGCTGTCTGTCTGGTTTTTAGGTGCCGCCTCCATGGCTTATCATGCTGCATTTCTTCTAAGCATGGTGTTTGGGTGTTGTGGGCTGTTTCCCCTGGGGTTTTGTGACCTGCCGAAATGGAAACCATGCTTAGCAAACATGCGGCATGGTTGTGGTGTTGTTGAGGGTTGAGGCTGCCCAACAGAAGCCTCGATCGGCTCACCGTGTCGCATACCTGCTAAGCATGGTTTTGGGGGAAATCCGGTTGCTGCAGGGCCTCCAGAACACAGAAACCATGCTTAGAACAACTGAAGCCCGGGCGGGTGGTGTGCAATGGCGCAGCATGGGTAGCAAATCATGAAAACCGCCGAAACAATCGAAACAACCGAAATCGCCGGAACCACCAAAAACACCCAACTCTGTGGGGGTGTACACCCACCACCAGGATGCGGGAAAACCTGCGATTATGATTGAGTGGAACACGTGAGTAGCAACAGTGTGGAATCCGCAAAGGAACCGAAGTCACCGAAGGAACCGGTAGAAGCAGGCCCTAGGCCCCCTGGGTCCCACGATGCCCCCAAAATCCCCGAGATATCCGAGACATCCGCGGGCCCACAAACACACCCACCAGCGCATATACCAGCGCAACTGGACGCATCGGTCACACCCCTATCACCACCACTACCGGGGATCATCGGCCGAATCCTGGCCATACCCGGCTGGCAGCCACAATCATTCGGCTGGCGGGACTGGGGGATCGCCGCCATACTATTCGCCATCACCTCCGCAATCAGGCTGGGGACTC
>ERZ1645004.436-NODE-436-length-9328-cov-5.592904_pt1 | contig 9328 bp, 10 predicted proteins | sample MGYA00579304_ERZ1645004 | MGnify/ENA primary metagenome ERZ1645004 (study PRJEB40715, sample SAMN01906944) | human oral metagenome | study: EMG produced TPA metagenomics assembly of PRJNA78025 data set (Human Oral Subgingival Plaque Microbiome).
ATTGTGCGTGCCGGCGAGCGGATTCTCGGGGTGATTATTCGCGTGACCGGGCTCAATGGGCTCCTCGGGTCGCTGTATGGCATCACGGCGGTGACCATTGTTGCAGCCGTGGCGTGGGTGGCCGGCCGCTACCGGCTGTGAGCTTTTCGACGGCTTCCTGTCAGGGATATGCCAGGTTTTCGCCACTAAAACTCTAATAGGCTGGCGGGAATCTGGCATGGGTGCGAAAGTGATTCTCCAGTTTCATTGCGCAGAATGAGAACCAATGTTGTAACAAACCAACTGCGAAATTGAAGGAGAATCCCATGTCAAACCGTAAATCCCGCACCATGATTGTTGCCGGACTTTCTACCGCCCTGGCGCTTACCGCCTGTAGTAAGACTGTTGATGCTGCGACGTTTCCCACAGCGTCGATAAGCAATGTGGCCTACAGCGAGCAGGAAGCGAAACAGCTGCCCAGCGATGGCACCATCACCGAGGCGGGCGTGTACAAGGTGAGCGGGAACATTACCACGCCAATTACCGTCAACGCCCCCAAGGATGCTTCCGTGGTGCTGAGACTCGACGGGGCCACCATAAACTCCACGGTGAGCATCAAGCAGGCGGGGGATGCGGTGCTGTATGTGGCCGGGGACTCCAGTATTAGCAGCACCGACGGGCATGGGGTGGATTCGAAGAGTAACCTCACGATTGATGGGCCAGGCAAGCTCACCGTCACGTCGAAAGACAAGGACGCCATTCACTCGGACGAAAACCTGACCGTCACCGGCGGTACCCTGGAGATTTCCGCGGGCGACGACGGCCTGAAGGCGGTGAAGAACCTCACGATTGATGGGGGCACCATGAACGTGAGCAAGTCGAACGAGGCCCTGGAGGCACTCAATGTGACTATCAATAATGGTACGGTGACTACGCATTCTACTGATGATGGGGTGAATGCTTCGCTTGACGACGGCCTGGCGGATCAGAACGCCACTCCCTCGATCACTATTAATGGTGGCGTTGTGAAGGTTTATGCGGATGCTGATGGCCTGGATTCTAACGGTGATCTGACTATCACCGGCGGCACCACCACGGTGGTCGGGCCGACCACCGTGGATAACGGTAGTTTCGATGCGGACGGCACGTTTACTATCACTGGTGGCACGGTGGTTGGTATTGGTAGTGGTGGTATGCCGCAGACTCCCACGGTTGGGCAGGGGTGGGTTCAGCAGAATGTGACGGTGAAGGCCCAGGACCAGGTGAAAGTTACTGATAGTAATGATGCTGAGGTGGTGTCGTTGACGGCGGAGCAGGCCGCGACCTCGTTGTTTGTGTCCACGCCGCAGATTATGGAGGGGCAAACCTACAAGGTGACTAGTGGTTCGGCCACCACCTCGGTGGTGGCGGGGGAGAACGCCCAGGGTGGGTTCGGTCCTGGCCCTGGTGGGGTTGGTGGACCGGGCTCTGGCGGTAGTAATGATCTCGGCGTGGTGCCCCCGGAGAATGGTGATTTGCGGGCGCCTGCCCTCACCGGCACCAGCCGCCGCGGCGAAACAAACCAGCCGACGGATGGCTCATCCTCATAACAGTGGGGGAGTAACAAACCTCCTCGGCCCTTGGTTTACGCACCCAGGGGCCGGGGGTTTTGCTGTAGCTATTGCTTTGGGGGGTTATTCAATGAGTTGGTAATCACAATATTCCCTGTTAGTTAATGACTTAGTATCCGTAGTCTTAATTAACAGGGAATAGTTCGTTAACTATCACACAACCTAGGGATGTGCTAATCATCGTAAATATGGTTCAATAACGTATACCTTCATTCCCCGCAGCGATTCCAAATCAACTACCGGGTCCATTGCCGCGAATTTGCGCAGATTCTCCTGGTCAAGAGCAATAATAGGATCAGCCCAATCAGGGTTATCGAAGTCTTCATCATTTACCCATGCAGCCAGAAATGGCCTTTTAAGTTCCAGATCAAGCCACGCATGAGAATTCACTAAATCATCCAAAAGCACATAAGCAGCATAATCTGGTGGGCCGCACCCTGGCCGACCCCATATTGCCGGGGGTTTAGCCTCGTCAGCAACCCGCTGAAACAAATTTTTAGCCATTACCATCACCTAGATCTTTTGGTTTTGTTGTTAATCATCGTAAACGAGTTTCACCTTCATTCCCCGCAGCGATTCTAGGTCGACTACCGGGTCCATGGCTGCGAACTTCCGCACATTTTTCTGGGTACGACCAATAATAGGTTCTCTCCAACTATCAGTGTTGTCGAAGTCTTCATCATTTACCCACAAAGCCAAAAATGGTATCTTTAACTCCAGGTCAAGCCATGCATCAGACTCTACTAAGTCATCCAAAAGTACTTCAGTAAAATAATCAGGCATTCCTGGATACCGCCCCAACACCGCAGGTGGACGGGCTTCGTCAGCAACCCGCTGAAATATATCTTTAGCCATTATCATCACTACCTTGAGGAAATTCTTTAGGTATAAGACTACCTGTCAAGTGTCAGTATTTGCAGGCACTTACGCTTAATAGTGACCTTGGGTTGTGTTGTTCATCATCGTAAACAAGGCAGCTTATCCAGCTGCTGGGAAATTATGGTTCAGCTTCTTAAGGCATTAACCCATATCACTACTCCCTGAAAGTGTAAGGAAAAACAAGATAGATGACGTGTTCTTTTCGATTCGTCATCTGTTGGCGTGGGTTGGTTTTCCAGTAGCTGAATAAGCTTCGTTATACTGGAAAATCTTATTGCCCTTGGGAAAATATTTCTTGCACCTCAGTGTCAGTGGTGTTTCCCCACCAGCAGATTGTGCTGGGGGTGTTCTCATACACGTAGAATCCCATGCGTTCCTTGGGCCACCAGACGTTATCGCTTTCTACTACAGGTGTGGAACCAATCTTTGCTAGCTCTTTGGCGAAAGATTCAGCGGACATGTTGGTAAGGTCAATGCTTTCGAATGTGTCACCATGAAAGAGTATGGCTACTTCAACGCATTCTACTTCTCCAGTGATTTCATTTTGGTCTACCCCGATAAGGTAATTATTTCCGTCTAAGACCAGGTTGCCTCGGATAGCTCCAAAACCAATGGTTGTGACATTCTCTAATGATTCCTGGAACTTGCGAAACGAATCATTGATGGAATACTGGGGGATCCCGGTTATTTTAAAATCCATTAGTTCATTCTATCCCTTGGAAAATGTTCCACATTGTTTCATCATTTGTTCGAATATGCCGGTCCGCCATTCCTGGGAATCCACTAGTGCTTCTGCCTTAAGGCTAGTAAAGCTCGTCACGTGAGTCGTTGACGCATAGGTATTCCATCCAATAGTCTTCTTTGTCGTCTGGTTGATCGTAAATCTCTACTGCATAGGTGAGTAGCGCGCCGGCGTTGATGAGTTCTTCGTCGATATTAAACGGCCCGGGCCGCTCTTCGTTGGTTCCTATGAACGTTGCTGGAGAATAGTCATAGACTAGAAGAGGCTTCGCTTTGTCTGGGAATGTTAGGTCATCACTCACCATTGCTCTGCTTCCAAGAGCGGTATGGAGGGAGTGAAAGAATGCGCCTGCAGGATCACTCTTAGGATCAGAGCAGTCAAATTCCACCAACCCTACAATGGGCTTTCGCATCAGAAACCCGAGCGGTGTGTCTGTAAAATCCCAATGCCAGAGCAGTGTGCCACCATACTGATGTGTCATGTCAGAAAATTTTTGCAGCGTCTCGAACTTGAAGAAAATATAGAAATGCAGGTTGTTATCTTGCGCTACCTGGTGACGCAGGGCTGTGAGCATGTTCTTTTCGTCGGGTATTCTTCGCCAAAACATATATTTGGAATACATTGAGCAAGACTTTCTTTTGTAATCTCGGGGTTTATTTGGTCACTGGGGCATGTGACTTGTCGCGTGTTGGTGCGGCCCCTTTCCTATGCTTCGTTGAGGTTTTGGGGCCAGAGCACGTGGTCCAGGATGGGGGGCTAATCACAATGTTATTGTGTCCGGTCAGCCGGTGGTGCAGGTTCCTGATGCCTCCCGGTAGTGCGTGAGAGGCTACTGATCGCAATGTCGGCGTCGTATAAAAGGTATGTGCGCATGCTAGCGCACGGGTGGGCGTCGTAAAGCAAAAACCCCAACCTGCAACAGTTGGGGTCATAATTTGTGCACCTGGGCAGCATCAATCCGAACAACTGGCTCCCCCTGCTCGCCTTCCGCAAGCGTCTCAACGCGGGTGAGGTTGCTCCGGCGCCGAGCACAGCTAGCGTAGCGCCTACGTCAGAAGCAAGTGAGACCACGACGGCTCGCGGTATCCGCAAGACGGCCTGCCGTCCGATTAGCGTGGTGAAGAAGCAGCAGATACTCGATCTGGAGCCCACCGGCATGTCTGCCCGCGAGATCGCTGCCGAGGTCGGTGTCACTGAGTCCACCGTCCGTGCCACGTGCCGCCAGGCCAAGCGACCACCCCGCCGCAAGCGACACTTCACCAGCAATGACCTCCAGCGTGCTCAGCAGCTCCACGCCCAGGGGCGCACCTACATCGAGATCGGGCTAGAGCTCGGCTTCGGGCGGGATACGGTGAGCAAGCATCTGGCGACGGCAGCAAAGTCAACTTCATACGAAACAAAGGAATGACCCCGACACTGAAAGCGTCGGGGGTAGGGTGTGACCTTCACTTTTCGCGCCTGAACCTGAGCAATACCAACGTCAGTTGATGTAGGCAACAGTAGGTGATGATTCCTACGATAAAGTGAATGGCGATATGTCCATTCACAAGGATAGTGCGGTCTATGCACCCGAACACTGTCCCTGCCAGAAAGAGCGGGATAGTGATGACTGTCGCTCTCGTTGTGTCTTTCATCGCGGTAGCCCTTCGATAGCGCCGCCGCGGATTGCGGCAGTCGAACTGGCCATTACGAAGCATATGAACAGTTCGAGCACAACAATACGATAACATTATACAACAGCCCAGATTTATAGGCCAGCCTATGTGGTAAAATATATCCTATGCTCGCCTCCCTACGAGCGAAGGAGTTCCCACGATGGCAGGAACCTCAAAAGAAACTTCGTGGCACTTTGACCCAAAAAGGATTGCCGAAGGCATATTTATCACAACGTTTGGTGGGATATTAGTAGCGTGGTTTACAGGAGTAATTGGACTGTATTTATCGAGCGATAATGGTGCAGCCCCTGCTATTGTGACGACTACCGAACTTCCCTCAAATTCAACTCCCAGTTTCGTCCCTGGATCGTCGGAATCGAATGACGATGGTCAAGAGTCGTCCGAAACTACCCCTTCTTTTCCATCCGAGTTGCCACTTGCGACCGCCACGCCGATCGGCTCGCATCAAGACGTTGTTATTGACAGCACTCTCCAAATTGATGGACAGCAGTACATTCACTCGCTTGGTCATCAATGCGAAAACTACTGCAACGAAAACTCCGGTGTCGGTAGTGTTGAATTTGATATCGGCGGCAAGTATCGGACATTCGAAGCGACAGTAGGGGTCTCGGAGACTGCGGAGGATACATCGCAAGTCGGTACATTTGTGGTGTATGTAGATGGTGTCAATAAAGGTACATGGCAGGTGACCTTTGGTCGTCACGAAAGTATTTCTGTCGACGTGTCCGGAGGGCTTCGCCTTAAACTTGAATCATCTCGCGATGGCAACGTCGGGAACCCTGCGGGTAACGGAGCTAAGATGGCTTGGGGAATCAAGCCTGATCTTCCTGATCTAGTTTGGGGTACGCCGCGCGTCGTCAGCTAACCGAAAAAGAATGAAGCTGTTCTAAGACAGTATTTGACATTGCCAACGAATCGCCTATAATCATAACCAGACACAGTTGATCGCCGTGTCACCAGAAATCTCCGGCATGTAGTTTTCAGGCTACCCCGCGGGAGATTTTTATTTTGTGCGCTTTAACGCGGTTTCCTATCAAAGACTGACATGAAATCCTTGCGGCCGGTACGCTTGTCTTCCTTGACCTGCACGCAGAAGTAGCTGTTACCCTTCGTTACGCAATAGAACCGATGGGGCAGCATCCGCATATCTTCAACGCTTGCGATCGTATCTGGATCGATCTGAGACTTGACGTGCGGCTATCACTTCGTCGAGCGCACGATTACGTTACATTCCTGAAGATCGTGCTTTAGAATTTCGTCGTGTGATGCTTCTGAGAGCCGTGAGCATCATCTTCAAATGTAGAACAGTGAACTATTTTGCGCTCGTCGTATGAGACCTGAGTCACGCACAAAAGGCGAAGCCTATCGTTGTCATTGCCATACAGTAGGGACATGTCGAACTCGGACGTCCCACGCATAATTCGCAAAACAAACAAAGTGCTGAAAGATTATGGGTATCCAGAGATTTGTGATGAATCAGAAAGAATGCTTGCAATCTCTGCGTCGATCAAGGCAAGTCAAGACCTCAGGCTCAGAGGTGCCTTTGCTATTATAGGTGCATTCTCGTTGGTCGGTGTATGGATCGTTTCTGGTGGCATCCTCAACCTGCAATATATCGCTGTAATACTAGCGCTGACTTCAATCTCGACCGTATACTCATACTTCACAATCATAGATTTGGGATCGCGAGATGCGACGTCGGCAATTTTGAATCACCGTGCCAGCAACCTAGAGTGATGCAACTCGTTTGGAATACAGCGTGCTATTTGATGCCAAGAGTTAGGAGGGGAACTATCGGGGAGTAGTGGCAGCGGAGGGTAGTGAAGGGCGCCAGTGACGCGCGGATGAATGTCGGGCATAACTCCCAGAGCGGGAGTGTGTTGCAAGATGGTGGGGTCAGTAGGCCAGGATTCCTCATGTAGTGCGCTTGAACAACATATCGAGCAGTTAGTATGTTCTGTCAGCAGCCTTGTGCCGCATAGCCACGACATCCGTGATGTTGTGGCTATGCGGCCAGTTGAGAAGTGGCTCCGCGTCGAGCGCGTGGAGCCCAGCATCTTCAGTCTCAGCATGGATACGAGTCAGTATGAACCAATGACACAGGCATGCCACCTGCGGAACGTGCGACGAGTCCTCAGACGTTCCGCAGGTGTGCGACCGACAGGCTTCAGGTAGGCAATAGCACTTGATGTGAGCGGCCGACCTTTACGGGTTACTAACTTGCGTATTATGTAGTGCCTTTAGCACTGCGATGAGGTTCTCGGTCGACTCCGCTAGCTCATTGTCCGTGTATGGATCGTTGAGCCTGTTCTCTGGATGATGGCTTGAGTTTCTGATGTAGTACGGAATTGTTGCTGATTCAGATTTTTGCCCTGTCTTTCCCTCCCTAATCCATGTTTTCTTGTAGTCAAATCCATATTTTTCGTTCAGAACCCTATTGAGTCCAGACTCACTACTCGGATCGATACGGCAGTGTATCTCACCCCACAACTCATCATGGAATTCAGCAGACGGAATCCCAAACGCAAAGTAGGTGATCTCGCCCAGAGAAGGTGCTTGGTTGGCAATGAGCCCAAGCTTGTCCGAGTATTGAATCGATGGGACGTTATTATCGCGTGAGAAGATGAGCAGTCTGTGCTGCTTTGGTTGGTACGAGCGCAGCATGTACGGCGAGTGCGTAATGAGGAATAGTTGCTCGTCTTCCGAAATTTTTGTTAGTGCTTCTCCGAGCTGAATCTGCGCACGAGGGTGAAGCCAGGTTTCGGGCTCGTCCAGGAGAAGCGTGAGAGGTGCGTGCTCTTTCGTTTTGTGCTGCATATTCGAGTACACCTGAATCAGCGCTAACGTGACAGCACGCTGCATTCCGGTACCTTTATCACACAGCGGGGTCTCGTAGTTGCCATCTGTGACGAGTAGCTGGCCGCCCTTGATGAAGGTTGCGGCGTCAGGAAGGTCGAAATCGAGCCTGACTTCGGCTGGGCCATATTGCTTTCGCACGAGCTCTTGAATCTGGCTAGACATATCTGCGGTTAGCGACGAGAGCGAATCCTCGCCATCGGAGAATGCCGCAGCATGGGCTTTTTGAAACGCCTTCCACTTGGGGCTCTCTTGGAAGTCCTTTGAGATTGCTGAGATGAGTTTTCCAAGAGTTTTGGTAGATCCGAAATCGACAATTTCCGAGGTGGTGGTGTCAGCAAGCACCGGCACGAAGTCGACTAACGACCTGAAGAGAGCGTCGATACCGGTCGGGTTCTCGAACTGCTGCGTCTCAGGATTCCAGAAGGGAGCTTTCTTTCCGTCAAGTTTCACCTTCTTGCCGTTCTGCTCAATTTCCTCTTCTTTTGGTGAGCGTCGCACCCTGAAATAGGGCTCGTCGCCATCGGTGAGCAGATAGTCCTTATACTTGCTGTACTTTTTATCGGCGACAATCTGAACCAAATCGTTGCCAGCGATGACTCCCTCCACTGAGAAGTCCTCGCTGGCAGCTTTGTTTTGCAATGCTGATGTATCGCGAGCTCCGTCGGCTAGATAACGTAGAGCGTCAATGATTGTAGACTTTCCGCAGTTATTATCGCCAACGATATAGTTGATGCCTTTGGAGAAGCTGATTTTCTGTTCGCCCTCAAAAGACTTGAAGTTGGTGATGGTTAGGGATTTGAAATACATGATGGTTTCCTCATGGTGTGTCTGTCGCAGCCATTGCGACATCGCGCCCAAGCGGGGCGCTATTATGATAGCTTGTCATGAGGATGATGAGTGAGCCTACGCCGTTGCGGTTTGGTAACGGCAGTGGGGCGCGGACCTCTCACGCCGATTGTCGACATAGATGTAGCGCCTTAGGTGGTAGTCGTCCTAGACTGATCGGTACTGCGCTGGAGTTGCGTGCTTCTTAATGACAATCAACTCATTGGGCTCAAAATCGCTCTGTGAAAACGATGATGCCGCTACGCCGCCTGCAACCTACTCTCAACAACTGCCACCCGGCCAGCGAGATCCTCATGCTGTGTGGTGAGCAGCCGTAGTGCGCCTTTCGCTTCGAGGGCGTCTTGGTGCTGAGATTCGATGTCTTTACTGAGTGTGTCGATCCGCTTGGTCACTTCCTGATGGTTGCGATCGATCTTCTCGTCTAGTTATGAAAAATATCTGTGAACTCACGTGAGTTCGCGGCATGTGATGTCGGGAATAGGCGACTCGCTGTCTGAACTATCGCGCATCCTGCACCGTGGTTGCTATGTCATCCCTGGCTACCTCCACCATCACGATGGTGCGGTAGGTGGTCATACGGGTGTGGAGGCCGGGGGTGAGGTGGCTGTGGTCTTGGTAGAAGACGGTGCGCATGGGGGCGTCCTGGCCGGTGATGGATACAGCCAGGATGGCGTCGTCTGGTTCGACGGACTTGGTGTCGGGCAGGTCGAGGGCGAGGCGGTGCAGGCTGTGCTGGG
>ERZ1645004.437-NODE-437-length-9295-cov-2.761039_pt1 | contig 9295 bp, 7 predicted proteins | sample MGYA00579304_ERZ1645004 | MGnify/ENA primary metagenome ERZ1645004 (study PRJEB40715, sample SAMN01906944) | human oral metagenome | study: EMG produced TPA metagenomics assembly of PRJNA78025 data set (Human Oral Subgingival Plaque Microbiome).
TGGAACAAAGAAAAATTATTAAAGTTATTCATAGAATTTGGAAGTCTCTAAATACTATTGAGGGGAACCTATAAACTCTCCTCAATAGTATCAAGTATTTGATATGTTGCATTTATTGCAGATGCTATTCTCGTTTGCTCTTGATAAGGAGGTATTGGTACTTCAATAGCCTTAAATAGCTTCTTATTCAAATGTGGGATAGCGGAACCTATCTTATTTTCACGTAGTGTCTTTCTATGTAAATTGATAATGTATAACACATATTCTTCATCCATGTTCTTATTGATATGTAGTTGCTTAAATGTACTACCTTGGTAGCCTTCAGTAGGAGTTCGGAATACTTCTCCAGAGTTTTCTCCATCAACTAAAATCAATAAAGACTCAGCAGGAATATATTTACCCGCCTTTATCATATTCCCAGCAGACATGCCTCTCAGATATTTTACATCCAAGTTTATCATCTCACTATTATACTTCTTCTCTCCATTTCCTAAATTACATACATTTTGCATTGATGTAATTACCCATCCTGCAGGCAACTGCGGATAATGCCTGTTATTCTTTATTATATTGTTGCTTTATTCATTATAAATCAATGTAATATGGTAACAACATTTCAAAAACATCTTGCCAAAACAAATTTGGCAAAAAACACTATCACATCGTACGTATGGACAGTGAATTACTTTCTTGCTCACTATAAAGAGGTGAATAAGAAGAACCTATTGGCTTACAAAGGGTATTTAGTAGAAAACTTCAAGCCACAGACAGTGAACCTGCGTTTGCAAGGTATCAATAAATATCTTGAGTTTACAAAGCAGGATAAGCTTAAAGTGAAGTTTGTCAAAGTGCAGCAAAAGAACTTCTTGGAGAATGTTATTAGCGATGCCGATTATAGGTTCTTAAAGACGAAGCTCAAAGCAGATGGATACGATGAATGGTATTTCGTAGTTTGGTTCATGGCAGCAACCGGGGCACGTGTCAGTGAACTGCTGCATATCAAGGCTGAACATGTACAGACAGGCTATCTCGACTTATACAGCAAAGGTGGAAAGATAAGGCGTTTGTACATTCCTAAGAATTTGCGAACGGAAGCAAGCAAGTGGATAAACGAAAAAGGATTAACCTCTGGGTATATTTTTCTCAATCGTTTTGGCAATCGCATCACAACACGTGGTATAGCCCAACAGCTCAAACACTTTGCAGAGAAGTATGGTATCAATAGAGATGTGGTCTATCCCCACTCCTTCCGCCATCGCTTTGCAAAGAATTTCCTTGACCGTTTCAACGACCTTGCATTATTAGCTGACCTTATGGGGCATGAAAGTATCGAAACCACTCGCATCTATCTACGCAGGACTGCGAGTGAACAACAGAAAATTGTGGATAAAGTGGTGAATTGGTAATTGCTTTGCAAGCATGGCCCGATATGGCTATGCTTGCAAAGATTGCTCTATAGTATCAAAAACTGTAAATAATTCCTCTATCTTTTTCACAATACGCTTTTGTTCCGAAAGAGGAGGTAAGGACACTTTAATATTTTCCATTTTTGATTTGTTGATAATTGATATAGTTACAGCCGACGATAACAGTTGAAGTTCATTATAAAATGAAGGTGATGCACATATATAATATAGAAATAAAGAGTTCACCGCCTCTGAAGGTATTGCGCTATTGATTTGTTGGTTGGTTACCCCCTCCTGTATAAGGTATCCAACTTTACCTATAGAACCAATGCAACAAACGGCGGTACTCCCCATTGGAACAACTCTGGAGACCTTCTTACCTGCCTCTGACACATGTTCTATAGACTTCTCTAGAAATCGTCCAGCATCTAAATCTGCAGGTTTATAGAAAAGAACATCACCACCATAATAATTCGGATTTGATTTACTTGGCGTAGAACCTGTTATTATTATACTAATATCTTTGAGTCTACATATACACCACCCTTGTGGTAACTTCTCACTATGCCTGTTATCACAAGTAATTTCAGCCTTGGGATTGATGCGCTTGAGCAGTTCCGATGCTGGCTCGTCGTTCGGGTCTTGGGGTACGAGTTTGCCGTGAATGGCAAGGTCAAGGATTTTACTCTTTGCTTGCTTGATAGCAGTTTGCAAATCAGTCTCACCTTGCTCTATAGTATCAATGAGTTTGAACCAGCGTTCTATTTCAGCAGCGATACGTTGCTGTTCTTTAAGTGGTGGGAGAGGGATATGTAAGTCCGTAAATATTTCTTTATGAACTCTTTGCTGCCCAACCACTCCCTTAAAATATTTCGTGCCTTCGTGTAAATACCAATCTGATTTAAATAGATATAAATAGAACTTTGCATAAATAACAAGCGGTCGCAAAATAACCAATTCTGTTGTCCCTGCTCCATATCCATTAGGCAGATTTTTAAATACTACCGATTTGCGATTTTCAAAACAAGGTGATATTTTTGCGATACCGATATCACCGTCTTGAAAATGGCAATATCCCTTTTTGACATCCCTCCATATACGCTTAATATACGAATGCCGCCCTGTAAATCCATCTTCGACAAGTGCCATTGGTATGAATCCTATTTGCCGTTCTTCGTCAAGATTTGACTTTGGATTGAGATTGAATATATCCGAAGCTTTAACCATCACCCAGTTTTCTGGCACCTCAAACGGCACCTCCTGCTCATAATGGGGTGTATCGGAAGACTTGGTTGACTTCCGGCTACGCTTGATTTTCCCTTCTTTTATCAAGCGTTCCTTCTCTGCACGGATGCGTTCGAGGAAAACGGAGGCTGGTTCGTCGTTCGAGTCTTGGGGGACAAGCTTGCCGTGAATGGCGAGATCTAATATCTTTTGGCGTAATTTCTTCGTGTCCATGATTTACCAATTAATCGTTTGTGGTATTTTGCTCTTCCAAGAACAGGTCGCAATACTCATTAAGTTGTTCTTGCATACGCTCTTGCGGAATAAGAATACGTTTGTATTCTGTTATCAAGGTCGGGCTCATACTGCGACTCATAGCATATTCTACCACTATTTTGTCAGCATCCGGACATAACAAAATACCAATAGAGGGGTTCTCGTTGCTGCGTTTTACATTACGGTCGAGTGCTTCGAGATAAAATTCTAACTGTCCAAGGTCACGAGGATGAAACTTTGTCTTTTTCAGTTCTACCGCAATAAGAGCCTGCAAGCCACGATGGAAGAACAACAAGTCGGCTTTGAAAGTTGATGCGCCTACATTGAGGTTATACTCTTGATCCATAAAGATAAAATCCTTACCCAGCTCAAGGATAAACTGCTTCATGTGTTCTATCAAGCCTTTCTTCAACCGTGTTTCGCTATGTTTTTGAGGAAGTCCGAGGAAATCTACAAACAAAGTATCCTTAAATATCACAGGAGAATTAGGATAAGTTTGTAATAAGCCCTTCGACATATTCTTTTTATCGCCTAACAACGTCGTGTAAGTCTGATTGGCAATGCTGCGCTGGAGTTCTCTTTTTACCAAATGCTCTTTGTGAGCATACAGGATATAGAACAATCGTTCTTCACTACTTTTGCAACGACATAATATTTCTATATGATTTGTCAAAGTAGTCAGCGTGAGCAGTTTTGGGAATTGTCCAATTCTTGGCTGGACAATTTGCACAGGTAAGTCGGCAGTCCTTTGATCGTCTTGCGTAAAAGTATTATCATCAATTTGTGCAGTTTTTGTCTGCGCAAATTCTTTGGACAGATAATGCGATGCAGTGGATAGAAATTTTTCCGAAGAGTATTCTTCATAGAACAGCACCATATTGTACACACTGCTTCTGCTATATCCTTTCAGCTTGGGTTGCTTCGTGCGGATATATTCAGAAAGTTGAGCAACCACCTTGCTGCCCCATTCTTCTGATTTCAATTTATGGGAAACATAGCCACCCACATTCCAAGCCATAAGCAGCGTTTCTTCATTTACTGCCCTTGAAGCACGACTCTGATGCTGCAAAATGATGTTGATTACCTCGTCAAACTGCTGCTCTTGACTTAATATAATGTTCTCGTCCATTCCGTCTATTCTTTAATTCCTGCCATTAACTTCTGCAATTCGGCTACCGCCTCACTAATGTTACCAGCTTGGGTAGTGATATTTGTCATCAGCTCATCTAATGTGAATTGTTTTTCCTCACCGCCAGCCTTTATCCACGTAATATCAAGACTTGTCTTATTGCGAGCCATAATATCATCTATAGTATATCTACGCCATCTGCCATCACGGGCTGTATCTTCGTTATAGGTTTCAACACGAGGAATGGCAGTATAGCAAGCCACAAAATCGTCGAGATGATGACGTTGCAACTTGTTAGTAGCCAAAGTATGCTTTACATCTGTGCGATAATCATAAAACCAAATGTCTTTTGTAGGTTGTCCTTCTGTGAAGAACAACACGTTGGCTTTAACCCCTTGTGCATAGAAAATACCAGTGGGCAAACGTAAGATGGTATGTAGGTTGAAGTCTGTTAACAATTTCTTACGCACTGTTTCATGAGCTCCATCTCTAAAAAGAATATCATCAGGTATAACCACGGCAGCCCGCCCACCTGTTTTCAACATCAGCATCATGTGTTGCAAGAAATTGAGCTGATTATTCTTGGTTTCTACATAGAAATCGGGGCGATTGATATCAACAGAACCAGCTGTTCGTTCACCAAAAGGAGGGTTGGCAAGGATAACATTTACCAAGGTGTCCGGCTCTTTCTCCAAACTATCTTCACACGCTATAGGGCTACGGTCAGTACCAATGCCATGCAAATACAAGTTCATAGAAGCCAAGGTAACAACCAACGGAGTGTTGTCAACACCATGCAATGCCTTATTGTTCAAGAATTCACGTTTGTCCTTATCTTGTGATTGTTGCTTCATACAATCGTATGCAGCCAACAAGAATCCGCCTGTACCACAAGCTGGGTCACACACCGTTTCGCCAATCTTAGGTTGCACACAATCTACAATTGCTTGGATAAGAGGTCGAGGGGTGAAATACTGCCCTGCGCCACTCTTCTTATCTTGACCATTCTTTTCCAAAATACCCTCATAGATAGCACCTTTCACATCGCCATCCATTATAAGCCATTGCTCCTCGTCTATCATTGAAATTACTTTCTTCAGATAGACTGGTTTGTCAATCTTGTTCTGTGCTTTTGTGAAAATGGTACCGATAAGATTGTCTTGCTCGCTAAGTATCTTCAGCGTTTTCTCATATTGCTCTATCAATTCTAAACCATCAAGTTCTATCAGATTACTCCAGCGATAGCCTTCAGGGATAGAGGATGTTTCCTCGAACAATTCCTCGTTTTCAGCATCCATTTTAAGGAAGAGAAGATAAGTGAGCTGAGTAACATAGTCGGTATATCCAATACCCTGTCCTGATAGCGTGGTTGCTAAATTCCAAACTTTTTTGGTAAGTGCTTGCTCTGTTGATATATTTGTTGCCATATTAAGCTATTTTTTTGTAAATAATAAATTGTGATAATGAAGACAACGCTTCGTTTGCAGAATCTTTTCCGCCAAAGGCGCGGATAAGTTGTGCTGCCTGTGTTTTGTCATTGTCTTTTATTTCTGTAACCGTGCAATACCCATTCGATGCAATATAGTTGAAAATTTGGTGCATCACCCCAAGCTGTGTTTCTGTCAGAGGACGCTGATTCTGTCCACACCAAAGATTAAACCTTTGACTGGCTGATGGATATAGACTTTCAAGCCGTTCTATCTGATGGAAAGCATAACGCACTAACTGGATAATGTTTGTAAGTGCTTCTTTTTCTTCTTTTGCTGAACAATGTTTCACCATTTGCGGATTGATGATAGCATAGGAATTCCAAAGCAACGAAGTGTTGAACTTACTGCTTGCAAACTTCAATTTATTCTCTAAATCTTTCAGTATAGCATAAGTAAGTGGCTCGCCTTGATTATTGTAGATGATGCGCAATGCTTCTATTTCATCTTTATGTTCCTCACAATAGGCTTCAAAAGCAGAAGTGGTGATTTGTGCCTCTTCTTGTGAGAAGCCTTTTGATATAAGCGTATCCTCGCCCGGCATCAAAGTTTCGACAAAACCTGTATTGAGTATCAATAAGAACTCACGTGCATCGGGATAATTGGCAATATTGCACACTAACGCTTTACGGACGGTGTTTGGCTCATTTACATTGATATATTCTGGTAAAGAGCCATTTTCGAGCACATCAAAGATGTTTGATGCTATATCAATCATACTGATATGTGCAAGACTAATAAACTTTTCATGGTCTTTTTCCTCACATTTATGACTGATACGAGATAGGCGACTTGCTAATAAACGCAGATAATCATCACTTACATTACCATGCGATATTTTCTCCAAGAGTTCTTTCAATGAGATTAGTTGGGTGGTTGCACCATCTGAGGGGCCGGTAACAGTCTTTTCATGTTCTGTAACACCGACTGCATCAACCAGGTAGAAACAGTCCTTACTATACGCATTAGGAGTGACGTTACGGAGTTGTTCGTCGCCAATAGTACGCACGCCTCGTCCCTTCATCTGAATGTATAAGGGTTCCGAGGCTACATCACGCATAAATATTACCACTTCAAGAGGTTTAATGTCCGTACCTGTTGCCACCAATGTGCAAGTTACGGCAATACGGAAATCTTTATTATTGCGAAACTGTCGTATCAGCTCATTGCTATCACCTGCCAAATAGGTAATTTTTTGTACAAAACGATTATCATTGTGTCCAAACACCTCTTTTGCTATCTGCACAATGTTAGTGGCATGATTTTCATTAAGTGCAAAAATCAGTGTCTTGGGCAGATAATCCAAGTTCGGCTCACGCTGCGGGTCGGTAAACATCTCCGTATATACCGCATCACGGTAAGTTTCCAATATCAGTTTTATCTGTGCCGGATTGACAATACTCCGGTTCAGTTCTTCGCGTGTATAGTTTTTTGTTTCCTGATTATTGAGTGTCTGGACTTTTCCCGTATAACGGGTTTCCCGTTTCACTTTCTCACCTTCGAGAATCGCACCTCCATTCTCTGTTGCTTGCGTTTTGATACGATAAACACGACAATCAACATTTACGCCATCAATAATAGACCTTTCTAATGTATAATTTACAATGATATTATTATTGAAGAAAGCCTTCGTCTCAGGAACAGGTGTTGCTGTTAATCCTATCAACTTTGCTTTTGAAAAATAATTGAGGACTTTCTGCCAATTGCCATAAATAGAGCGGTGACACTCATCAATAATTATCATATCAAAGAAATCTGAAGGAAGGTTAGGATTCTCTGGGAGCATTATTTCCCTATCTTCTATTTCTTCATCCTCCTCCTCATCGGTAATTTCGTCACCCTTTAACAATGAGAAAAGTCGTTGTATAGTGGATATTACCACATTGCTATCCGCTGGTACGCTTGAAGACTTCAAGCGATTAACCGTAAAAATAGTATTGAATGGGTCGCCATTCTCTGTCAAACGGAATGTACCAAATTCTGTTTCAGCCTGCTTGCCCAAGTTATTCCTATCCACCAAAAACAAGATGCGCTTCATTGGCGTGAAAGCTAACATGCGATAGGCAGCCAAACAAGCTGTGTATGTCTTCCCTGCACCTGTTGCTAAAACCATCAAAGCACGATTTTCACCATTACGATATGATTTTTCTAATTCTGTAATGGCTTCATACTGGCATGCACGCAATCCCTTGGGATTTAACGTGGGTAAGCCAACATAATCATCCTCCAAGCCTAATAACTTTTTAACTTCTTTAGGAGTATGAATTTTCTTACAGTACTCAAATTCAGAGTTACTCTTTCGAGTATCATAAAACATCAAGTCTCTACTATTCGCAACATAGGCAAGAGGTAAAGGCAAATTAGGGAACCATGCTTGGCACCACTTAGGACAACTACGTGTATATAAGCGAGCTTGTTCTTGCACTATATCAGAATTTATATCTATTTCTATGCGCTTAGCTTCCAATACCCCTACTGCTTTGCCGTTGAGAAACAACAAATAATCGGCTTCCCTATTACCAACCATCAATCCTTCCCTGATAGCCACAGCCGTCATATTTGGAGCATACTTATCTCTATCAACAACTTTCCAGCCTGCTTCTTCGAACATTCTGTCGATGATAACTCGTGCCTTTTCTTCTGGTTTCATATTTTCTATGATTCTTATAAGTGCATATTATCGGAAGTTAAAGAAATGATTTTTGCAAATGCAACGATGGGAATAGCCAATACCTTCGGGTCTATTTAAATGCTCTTGCAGTCAAATGTCTAGTTCTCCTTATGTTTGTTCATTTTCCATCTAAAAACTATTAATATCTTATACGTAATCTTGTAAAGTCCTGTCCTCTGGAATGTATTTTAGTTCCTTGTTCCTTTCTAATAAAATATTAGCCAGTCCAAACAAGTCATTAGGTGTTTCTGACCACTTATAAAAAATATCAATAAGTTCTTCCATATCTTCATTTGACGCCATCCTAGAATCAGCCCCTCTTTTGCCCGAGGTGATATTCTCCCTTTCGTTATGAGATAACAGTGTGCATACTAAATTCCTTATGGGGGCATTTATTGCAGCATCCTTAGGAAGAATGTTAGATAAAAATGATTGAATATTTCCATAAAAGAGATTGTATACTTGCTGTGGATTATGTGTGGAAATTCCCAGTTTTTCCTTCAAGCTCTCTCGTTCTTCATCAAATCCAAAGAGATCTGCTTTTGATTCTCTACTATCTACTATCCTATCGATAGCAGTCATCAACTCTTCAACTTTTCTTTTTGTATTATCCATAATTATACTGCATTTTTAAATTCTTTACGCATTACTTCTATTGCCTTTCTCAGGTCTTGCAAACCAATTGGATCGAAAACTACATTTTTAATGGCCTTCTCAGTGCCAATAAGACAACTTGAAGAACCATATTTCTTAAATTCTGCCGATTGTTTTTTACTATCTAGCCCTTCCAAATATACACCATAAATAATAGATGGATGTACATGAATCGTTTTTGCAGCCTTCATAACCATATGACCAAGACGTATTATCTTGGGTAATTCTTCCCGATCAGACTGTTTAATTAACATGTTCAATGCGAATGTATCTGCACTTTCCTCATTCAAAAACAAGTCTGGATTATCTGTACTGGTAATATGGTATGCTATTTTTTGAAGCATATCGTAATCGTTCAAAATATGATACAATTCGTGAAGCAAAGACAGCCATAACTTATGATATTTCTTATTCATGTCTGTTATAACAACACATGGCTTATCATCAA